>Ga0209715_1003146_pt1 | contig 12004 bp, 12 predicted proteins | sample COGITO_mtgs_1205_2_FD_184809 | JGI IMG/M metagenome (GOLD analysis project Ga0209715, IMG submission 184809) | Pelagic marine microbial communities from North Sea - COGITO_mtgs_120503 (SPAdes) (version 2) | ecosystem: Environmental > Aquatic > Marine > Epipelagic ...
GGCGCCGAGGCACCGCCCACAAAATCTTTTTCTTCTTTCGTTTTGCGAAAGCCCAATGTGGCTGTCCACTGGTCATTCAAGTACCAGTCGCCTGAGAAGAAGAGTGCCGTAGAAGTGGTAACCTGAGCCTGGCCATTATTACCCGCCACATCTGATTCCCACGGAAAGACATCAGAATAGCCTGCAACGCCCTGTCTGCCAGGCGCCCAAACGGGATTGCCTATCCGTGACAATTGGTAAAAGAGGTCATAAACATCCCAACGCTGCTTGAAGTCCGATTCCCAATCATAAACGCCGGCAATGAATTCGAAGGTTTCGGAAAACTGCGATGTGATCCTGAATTCGTGACTCGTTTGCTTCCAGTCGTTAAAGAAATCCATGCTGAGCATATCCGCTGCAGAACCGTCAAAATCCTGCAAATTTTGTTCATCCATATCACGTTGAGAATAGATGTAGGTGTACAGGAAGCTATCAGTATCGTAATTCGCCGTTAGAATCGTCGATTTATAGCTATTATCACTGTAATTCGCGCTATCCGATTCTGTGGTGTCGGGGCCGTCGTTGGCGGCGGCCTCGCAACCATTATTAGGATCTAAAACACCGCCTGCTCCGTCGGGGATAAAGTTGAGCAAACAAGCTAAGTCCCCACCTGAGTTTCTATTGGTGTAAACGCCCTGCTCACTTTTATCCTTCATGACTTCATAATGGAGCTTCATATTGAAGCTGTCACTCGGCGCCCAGAGTGCCGCGAAACCATAGTTGGCCTTGTCATCGCCACCGGCATCCCTTTTAAGGGTGGTGTTGTAGACGTGCCCATCATGCTGGACATTTGCGGCAAACAATTTTAACCCTAAGGTATCTTGGACAATCGGCACCTGTACGACCGCCTTTATATCTTGACGGCCATAACTGCCAGCCGTCGCACTCAGGTCAACGCTCGTATCATTCAAAGAAACTGGCGTTCGAATCACGTTCAAGATCCCGCCAGTCGTGTTCTTTCCGAACAGCGTGCCCTGGGGACCACGGAGTACTTCGATGCGTTCAATATCAAAGTTATCCAGAAGAACGCCGCTAGAGGTGCCTAGGAACATACCGTCCATCACCACACCAATCGACGGCTCAAAGCTCTTATCACTTTCAAGTGACGCCACACCTCTAATTGTAATCGCAGCACCACTGGCAATACCCGGGGTGCGGTTAATGAACAGGTTCGGTGCGAAGGCTTGGATGTCTTCCAAACGACGCACGCTGCCTTCTTTAAGTTGCCCGGTGATCGCCGTTACCGCTCCTGGGACGTCCTGGATCGACTCATCTTTCTTTCGCGCCGTCACGATGACTTCTTCGAGCACCAACGATCGCTCACTGGCATACACTGGCGCACCGCTCAACAGCGCAAAGCTCGCCGATACAATACCGACAACACTTACGCGACCGATTGCGCGAGCGTTCAATCCCCTCATTTTTCGCAAGTAACTCATAAAGACCCCTTTTTTAGTTAATTGTAATGTGCACTTTTCGTCAGAAACAGTCAACAGTGCTTTTTTTAAAAAAAGCGGCCGTGCAATGACACAAGCCGCTCTTTTTTGTGCGTGCGGCGGAATGTAACGCGCCGAACATCAGCTACGACCACAAAACCTCTTGTAGGGGAAAATTGGTTGGGCCGGCAGGATTTGAACAATCGTTTTAAAAACCTGCATAACGGGGAAAAACAACCCTTTAGCGCATTCATACCACCAAAAATTATCCCCCGAACTGTTTAGTGCATTCTTTTCTTCGCGCGTGCAGAGGCGGTTCCTGTGTCTTGCCCAGACCAGCTTTCAGGTAAAACCGATTAGCCCGCATTCATGGCCGCCACCTCAGGTTTTAAAGCGCTATGCCCAAGCGATCAACTTCTGCCTCACGCTTATCACGACGTCGGCTCGAAACACATCGGTGATAAGTGCGCCACCCGTTATCGGTTTTAACCAGTTTGTCGTAATAGCTGCCAGTTGATGTTAATCCCTTGCCAATTAAGGCGACAATTCGAAAACGCAGCTCGACAGCATGTTCATCCGATTCGGCGTAAATATTGGTCATCATGTGCGTACGGGGGTGAGCGGCTTCCAATTCCATAAAGGCCTTGATGTCGTCGAGCCCATTGCAAATGCGTGAGCCGACGCCAGTTAGATCAAACACGGCGTCCTGAGTGAAAACCCTGTCGAGTCTCGTCCAATCGCGATCATCGATCGCATCTCCATATCGACCCGGTAGTTCATGAATCTCAACGCGATCGGCGGTTGTCAGAGGGTACGGTATAATCATCATATTAAGCGCACTCAGCAGTGTTGAAATAGGGTGATTCATAGTGTGGATTTATCAATGAGTACCGTCAACCGCCCTAGATAGGACAAGACGGCTTGAGGTCTTAGTCTGTTAAAAGCAGCTCGTTGTGAAGCGGAACTTCGACGGAGGCTGCAGGCAGGAAACGATGTCAGACATCCTCTTGGCGCGAGGCAGTTTCGCAAAAGGATCGCCACTGAAGAGAGTCCAGCTGGGATGATGATCTAAAGAAAAATGAGTCGGGACGGCAGGATTTAACTCGCCGAGAATCGGCTACGGCCACTTGCCCCCCCAGAGCAGTAACAACAACAGATGCCAACATCGCACAACAAGCCGCAACAAAGTCTTAGGGATTTTGAGCTGAAGATTGCAAGTTTCAGAGGACAGGTTTGTTGAGAATTATTGCAACAGTAAGTGCAACATCGATTCTCTTAATCTAGTGCTTCAACTATTATGACGGCTTTGACGAAGTTATCGCTTTCCGATAACCTAGAAACATGATCGAATCGTTCGGAAACCGGGTCGCAGAAGCTCTTTTTTATGACAAAAGCATTCGAGCAACCAGGGCGTTCCCGCAAGAACTACGCCGCGTCGCCAGAAGGAAGCTTCTTTATCTGCATGACGCGGCTGAGCTAAAGGATCTTAGAGTGCCTCCAAACAATCGACTTGAAGCTCTCAGAGGTAACAGAAAAGGACTTCATTCGATTCGGATCAACGACCAATGGCGCGTCGTGTTCCGTTGGCAGAACGGACAGGCTATGGACGTAGAGATTGTTGACTATCATTAATAGAGTTTTGGCATGAGCAAGCAACCTAAAAATGCATTCCATCCCGGTGAAATTCTTATAGAAGAGTTTCTTGAGCCAATGGGTATGACACAGACCGCGTTTGCAGAGAAGGTCGGCTGGACACGTGCGCGATTGAATGAACTGATTCGCGGAAAAAGGGGCGTTACTGCTGACGCGGCTCTGGACCTCGCCGACGCATTGGGCACTTCCCCTAAATTATGGATGAATCTGCAAGCCACATACGACTTGGATAAGGCACAACGCGCGCGCAGCGCCGCGTAGAGCTGATCGTTCGCGGTGCCAAACAAAAATAGATCTCGCTCCGGTAACAGCAGGCTTTTTACGATGTCGGCATCGTTGTTCAACGATAAACCGTTGTTGATGGTAAATCGAAAATTGATCGGGACGGCAGGATTTATTTCGCCGAGAATCGGCTACGGCCACTGTACACCTTGAGGCAGAAAAATTGGTCGGGACGGCAGGATTTGAACCTACGACCACCACACCCCCAGTGTGGTGCGCTACCAGACTGCGCTACGCCCCGATTTGATTGGCATTCTAACAGCATCGTTTGCGCGTTTCTAACGACAATTGGTGAATCGAGGGCAATACCCTCAAATAAATCGGGTTATTGCTTAATCGTTTTCAGCAGGTCCTCTAACTCGGCAATCATCTGCTTTACCAATTGCTTGGACTGGCTCTTATCTTCTTTTTGCTCGGCCCCAGACAACCGCTGGCGAGCACCGGTTATCGTGAACCCTTCGTCGTAAAGCAGCGCCCTAATCTGACGGATCATTAACACATCTTGACGCTGATAATAGCGGCGGTTGCCACGCCGCTTAACGGGCGAAAGTTGCGGGAACTCTTGCTCCCAATATCTTAGAACGTGCGGCTTTACCGCGCACAAGAGGCTAACTTCACCAATCGTGAAATAGCGCTTTCCTGGTATGACCGGAAGATCAGAAGTCGCTGTCTGGTCCTGCATAGGTTTCTACTCGAGCCTTAAGCTTCTGGCCAGGTTTGAAGGTCACGACGCGACGCGCCGAAATGGGAATATCTTGCCCCGTCTTAGGGTTACGGCCCGGACGGGAACTCTTATCACGCAAGTCAAAGTTGCCAAACCCGGAAATTTTGACCTGCTCGTTGGATTCAAGCGATAAACGAATTTCTTCGAAGAATGCTTCAACAATTTCTTTCGCTTCGCGCTTGTTCAGACCCAACTCTTCAAACAGTTGCTCGGCCATTTCTGCTTTGGTTAACGCACTCATACTTTTTACCTTCACTGCGCCTTTTACCTTCACAGCGCTTTTTTACCTTACAGCGCCTCACCACCTTCAACGCGCCTTGTTACGTTCCCGAGGGCCACCTTGATTGCAGTCGCCTTTATTGCAAACCGCCTTCATTGCAAATCCCCTGCACTACGGCTTACCTTAACTGGGCCTGCAACTGACTCGCCAAGGCTTGTACGACTTCCGCCATGGCCGTATTGATTTCCTCATCCGTTAGAGTGCGCGAAGGGTGCTGGAAGGTCAAGCCCAGACCCACGCTTTTCTCATTGGGATCAATACCTTTACCCATATACACGTCAAATAACTTTAAATGCAGTAAAGCGTCCCCGGCACTCATCTCGATAACAGATCGCACGGCTGTGGCGGTGACCGAACGCGCAACCAAGATGGCAATATCCCGACGAACGAAAGGGTACTTCGAGACCTCTTGAACCGTCGGCACGTGTTGGCGCAGAGCAAGCGATAGATCAATTTCCGCAACATATGCTGGCGCCCTCAAATCAAATTGATCCGCAACGCTTGCTTCCAATAACCCGATCTGACCCAAAGGCACGTTATCTTTCAGGATTCGTGCGCTTTGTCCAATTTGTAAACCGCTGATTTCACACGCTTGGAATATTAGCCCCTGAGCGCCTAAAAGCGCCTCAAGATCGCCTTTTAGGTCAAAGAAATCGACCAAGTCAGATGTGTTCGCCCAACCTTCGGGGAATCTCTGACCACTCAAAACCAGTGCTAATCGTTCCTGCTGCGCGATGGCGTCGAACGACAGCGCTTTTTCACCTTGCTGATGAAAGACCAAACCCATTTCAAACAGTCGAACATTGCTTTGTTGCCGGTTCTGGTTATGCACGAGCGCCTTTAACAGTCCTCCGACCAAGGTCGTTCGCATCACCGACATTTCACTCGACAACGGGTTCTTAAGCGCAACAGCTATTGCGTCCGGCAAGAGCCGGTGCTGCAATTCCGAATCAACAAAACTATAACTAATAGCCTCGGAGTAACCTCGATCAATCAAACGCTGCTTCAATCGTTTATCGCTTGACTGGGTTTCGGTGGCTTCCAGCATCGATAAGGTCGCAACTGGTTGCGTCACGGGCAATGCCTCGTAACCAATGATCCGACTGATCTCTTCAATGAGATCGGCTTCAATATTGATATCAAACCGATGCGAGGGTGATTGCACTAGCCAGGCCCGATCTCCGCTGTTGGGGTCAACCGTAAATTCGAATTCAAGACGCTTCAGAATATTTTCGATATCCGCGTCATCAATGACCATCCCGAGCACTCGCGCGACCCGAGCCGCTCGTAATCGCACCTCGATTGCCTGCGGCAAGTCTGCCTCGCTTACGGTATCGACCAGGGGCCCAGGATGGCCGCCCGCAATTGAAAGCAATAATTGCGTTGCTCGCTCCATAGCCCGAACTTGACCCTCGTAATCGACCCCTCGCTCAAAGCGATGACCCGCATCGGTATGCATGGCATAAGCTCGAGCCCGACCAGCAATAGCAATTGGGGCAAAAAATGCGGCTTCTAAATAAATATCTTGGGTGTCCGATTGAACGGCGGTCGAGGCGCCCCCCATAATCCCCGCCATCCCGATGGGACCCGAGGCATCGGTTATGAGCAAGGTACCCGCAGCCAACGTCGTCTCACTACCATTGAGCAGGGTCAGCTGCTCACCCCCGATTGATTGTCGAACCGTGATATCACCCGTTAACCGGTTTAAGTCATAAGCATGCATCGGCTGATTCAGCTCGAGCATAATGTAATTCGTCACATCCACCACAGGATCAATCGACCGAATACCTGATCTGCGAAGCTTCTCGGTCAGCCAAAGGGGCGTCGCTGCGGTCAAGTTAACGCCTCGCACAACCCGGCCCACAAAGCGCGGACACCCTTCTGGCGCCGCTAAGTGCACCGCAACTTGGTCATTGTGAACGGCAGCGACCGGCTGAATATCCGGCATGCAAACATCTAAGTTGTTCATCAGGCCCGTTTCACGAGCAAGACCGATGATGCCCAAGCAATCGCTTCGGTTCGGTGTCAGATCCACTTCGATGATGCGGTCGTCAAGCTGCAGGTAACCGTTAATATCGGCACCAACCGGTGCATCAGCCGCTAACTCCATTAAGCCTTCGTGGTTTTCGCTCAGTCCGAGTTCACGTTCGCTGCACAGCATCCCGAAGGATTCAACGCCCCGTAACTTGGCTTTCTTAATTTTAAAATCATCGAGTTTGGCCCCAACCAGCGCAAAGGGTACCTTGATACCCGGCCGAGCATTGGGCGCACCGCAAACCACCTGATGGCTTTCAGGTCCGCTCGAGACCGTGCACACTTTCAGCTTATCCGCGTTGGGATGCGGTTCCGCTGACAGAATTTCTCCCACCACCACTTGGCTCAAAATCGCGGCCGCTGGCTCAACGCCATCGACCTCTAACCCGGCCATCGTAATCTGACTGACCAAGGCCTGCGTTGAAAGCGGCGGGTTCACCCACTCTCTTAACCACTGCTCGCTGAATTTCATTGGAACTGCTCCAAAAATCGCAGGTCGTTTTCGACAAAATGCCGCATGTCACTCACCCCATAGCGCAACATCGCCAATCTCTCTGGGCCCATACCAAAGGCAAAACCCAAGTATTTTTCAGAATCAATGCCCGACATTTCAAGCACCCGGGGATGCACCATGCCCGAGCCCATCACCTCTAACCAGCCGGTGCTCGAGCACACGCGGCAATGACCCGCGCCTGAGCAATGCACGCACTGCACATCCACTTCCGCCGAAGGCTCGGTAAAGGGGAAATAGCTCGGCCGAAACCGAACCTTCAAATCATCCCGTTCAAAAAAGACTCTCAAAAACTCTGTGATCATGCCCTTTAAATCGGCAAAGCTGCAGTGCTCATCCACCATCAAACCCTCAACCTGATGGAACATCGGCAAATGAGACGGATCTGGCGGATCAACGCGGTAGGTTTTACCAGGGCAAATAATTCGGAAGGGCGGCTCGCGCGACTCCATCGTTCGAACTTGTACCGGGGAAGTGTGCGTTCGAAGCAACACGCTATCGGTCAAATAAAAGGTATCGTGCATCGCCCGCGCGGGATGATGGGCCGGTAAGTTCAGCGCTTCAAAATTGTGATAGTCGTCCTCAATTTCAGGACCCACCACTGACTCGAAGCCAACCGAATGGAAAAACTGCTCGATGCGTTCGAGCACGAGCGACACTGGATGCAAGGCGCCGCGCTGCAGGCCACGGCCAGGCAAGGTCACATCAATAGCCGATGCTTGAACCTTGGCCGCCTCGGCAATCGCCGCTTGGGCTTGCCAGCGCGCGTTAATCGCCGCTTCAACTTCCGTTTTGACTTGATTAATCAGCGCGCCAGCCGCCGGCCGATCGCCCTCGGGCAGCTGACCCAGGGTTTTAAGCTGTCCTGTGATGGCGCCTTTTTTGCCAAGGTATTGGACCCGCAGAGCCTCTATTTCAGCAAGCTCACTGGCGGACGCCACAGCAGCAAGCGCCTCACGTCGAAGCGCGTCTAAGTCTGACATCGAATATCCTCTACCTGGTCCGTTGGTGCAGCTCGCACGCTCGGCAGTTAGGCTGCGGCGGCGAGCGCTTCTTTCGCTTTATTAGCTAACGCTGTGAACGCTTCTGGCTCATGCAAAGCAAGGTCAGCAAGCACTCGGCGATCGATCTCTATCTCTGATTTCTTCAAACCATTGATCAACCGGCTGTAGGACAAACCATGCTCACGGGCCGCGGCATTAATCCGCTGAATCCATAAGCCTCGGAACATGCGTTTCTTAACCTTACGGTCACGATAAGCGTATTGTCCGGCTTTGGTAACCGCTTGTTTGGCAACGCGATAGACTCGGCTTCGGGCACCGTAATACCCTTTAGCCGCTTTCATCACCTTTTTATGGCGACGGTGTGCGGTGACACCTCTTTTTACTCTTGGCATTTTTTAATCCTCAGGATCTAATGAATCGGGACATTTCAGGGCTATGCGCCTCTTAGTGTCCAAGCATTCTGCGAATGAGCGGCACATCACTGGGTGCGACGGCTTTCATACTCCGCAAATGGCGCTTCCGTTTAGTCGGCTTCTTCGTCAGGATGTGATTCCTGAAGGATTGTCGGTGCTTATAGCCTTTAGCAGTTTTTTTAAACCGCTTGGCAGCACCACTACTGGTTTTCAGTTTTGGCATTTCAGAACTCCGCATTGTTCAGGTTAAAGGCAATCCTTCATCGCTTTTTTCTGAATGTTTTCACACCCAGCTTCGCTTACGATGATCTTTTACCTAGGCTGCGCCGGGGGCGGTATTGCCCATCTCGGCGTTCGCTTTCGCGAACAGGTCAGGCGACTGCCTCACTGCTGCCTTTCTTCTTCGTATTCGGTGCCAACACCATGGTCAGTTGTCGACCTTCCATTTTCGGGAACATCTCAACAGTACCGATCTCAGCAAGATCTGCTTCAATTCGTTTGAGCAAATCAATACCGAGTTCTTGGTGCGCCATTTCTCGCCCTCTAAATCGCAGGGTTACCTTGGCTTTGTCACCATCGCTCAGGAAACGGGTCAGGTTGCGTAGTTTTACCTGGTAGTCTCCTTCATCCGTTCCGGGTCGGAACTTCATTTCTTTCACTTGCATGCGGCGTTGTTTCTTACGTGCCGCAGACTTTTCTTTCTTCGCCTCAAAGATTCGCTTACCGTAATCCAGAATCTTACAAACCACTGGATCGGCGTCAGGTGCGATTTCGACTAAATCAAGCTTCGCTTCCTGTGCCGCTTTAATTGCTTCAGCAATTGAAACAACCCCGATCTGCTCTCCATCTGCACCGATTAGGCGAACCATTGCCGCCTCTATATCGTCGTTAATTCGAGTCTTTTTTGAACCTTCTTTTTTGATTCGGTAGCCTCCTTCAGGCGCTAAGGCCGGGCATTATAGCAAAATCAAACCATTCGTCCCTTTTTTTCTTCATCTTTTCGCAAGCGCTCCAAAAACGCCGAAAGCGTCATGGCACCAAGATCTTCGCCACCCCGGGTTCTCACGGCCACTTGACCCGCTTCACGCTCTCGGTCACCCACCACCAGAAGGTATGGAATCTTCTGCATGGCATGCTCACGAATCTTAAAACCCACCTTTTCATTACGCAGATCAGACTCGACGCGAATCCCTGCGGCCGTCAGCGCGGCTGTGACTTCATCCACATAGCCCGCTTGTGCATCGGTAATATTGATCACCATTGCTTGTACCGGTGCAAGCCAGACAGGGAATTCTCCAGCATAGTGCTCAATCAAGATGCCGATAAAACGCTCGAACGAGCCGAGCATGGCTCTGTGCAACATCACGGGAATCTGCCGGCTACCGTCTTCTGCGACGTACTGCGCATCCAATCGGCCTGGCATTGAGAAATCAACTTGCATGGTGCCGCACTGCCAAACCCGGCCCAGGCAGTCTTTCAGTGAAAACTCGATTTTCGGCCCGTAGAAGGCGCCCTCTCCAGGCAGGGTTTGCCAGTCCAGGGCTTTAAAATCCAAAGCCTCGGCCAAGGCCGCTTCGGCTCGATCCCACACCTCATCGGACCCGACCCGCTGTTCTGGCCGAGTTGAAAGTCGGATGATCATTTCATCGAAGCCAAAGTCTCGATAGACCGCGGATAGGACATCAATAAAATCCGTGACTTCTTTTTGAACCTGATCTTCTCGGCAGAAAATATGGGCGTCGTCTTGGACAAACCCTCGTACCCGCATAATGCCTTGCAGGGTCCCTGACGGCTCATTGCGATGACAAGCGCCGAACTCTGCCAAACGAATGGGCAGGTCGCGGTAACTCTTTAAACCCTGATTAAACACCTGCACATGACAGGGACAGTTCATCGGTTTAATCGCATAGGTCCGACTATCGGATTCAACCGAAAACATCCCATCACCAAACTTGTCGGCGTGACCCGATTTTTCCCATAAGCTCATATCCACCAGCTGCGGCGTTTTGATCTCTTGATACCCATGCTGGTTTTGGACGTCTCGGATATACCGCTCGAGGGTTTGCCATATCTGCCAGCCTCGCGGATGCCAAAACACCATGCCGGGCGCTTCTTCTTGGGTGTGAAACAAATCGAGGCGCTTGCCGAGTTTGCGATGATCTCGCTTTTCCGCCTCTTCCAAGCGAAACAAATATGCCTTCAGCGCTTTCTTATCGCCCCACGCGGTCCCGTAGATCCGCTGGAGCATTTCATTGTTAGAATCGCCGCGCCAATAGGCGCCCGCGACCTTTGTTAACTTGAACGCCTTGATGCGGCCCGTATCCGGCACATGGGGTCCACGACAAAGATCCACAAAGTCACCTTGCTGGTAGAACGACAGGTCTTCAGCATCCGGAATGCTCTTTAAAATCTCAACCTTATAGTGCTCACCTTTTTCTTCGAACAAGGCAACCGCCGCTTGCCGAGACATAACCGACCGCGTGACCGCTTGGCTCTGAGACACCAGTGCCGACATCTCTTTTTCAATTTGCTCTAGGTCTTCTGGCGTGAAGGGCCGGTCATAGGCAAAATCATAAAAGAAACCATCTTCAATTGTTGGCCCGATCGTGACTTGCGCTGTAGGAAACAATCGCTGAACGGCTTGTGCCATAAGGTGCGCGCAAGAATGCCGAATCACCTCTAATCCATCGTCATCCTTGCCGGTCACGATCGCAACCGCCGCATCAGACTCAATCACGTGTGAGGTATCAACCAACTCACCATTGACACGACCTGCCAAGGCCGCACCCGCTAATCCGGCGCCAATCGATGCGGCAACGTCATGGACCGTGACGGCTGATTCAAATTGTTTTTGAGCCCCATCGGGCAGGGTTACGGTAAGCATTATGCGTCTCCTTTCAGTGGTGACCCCTACCAAAGGCCACGTGCGGTTCGTTCCATAAAAGTCGCGCTGATTCGCGCTGATTTGGTAGGAACGGTCGGATTCGAACCGACGACCCTCGCCTTGTCGAGGCGATGCTCTAACCAACTGAGCTACGTTCCTAAAGTCTTCTCGCCTTTAATTAATCCCAAGGCATTTTCAATCAATTTCAGCCTTAAACATCATCCACATTGAAGGTGAATCCTGCACCAAAGGCCCAGCCTTTGATTTTATCGAATACAAGCCATCGTCCAAGAACCGTAAAACTCACTTTTCGATTGATACAGCAAGCTTTCCTCCTTAAACCGGCGCCAATCTTACCGTCTTTAAGATCCTGATTCAAAGCTTGTTTGGGTAAGTCCGCTTGCATCTTGAAAACTCAAAGAACTCAATGAAAAGACCCGCAATCTAGGCCCACCGTCGTAAGGCGAAACCGAGCAGACTAATTGCGGACAAATTGCTCACGGAGTTGCTCAATCCGATCTCGAACCTGTGCAGCCGCTTCAAACTCCAGATCCTTCGCCAGGGAAAACATTTCTTTCTCTAACGCGACAATGTTCTTCTCAACTTGGTCGGGCGCAACCAACACCTCATCAGCCGCTTGTTGGCGCTTTGAACGGCCGCTTCGATCGCCCTTGCCTTTACCGCCTTTTTTACCAACCACTCGAGCGCCTTCCATGACATCGGAAATATCAGAAGAGATACTCA
>Ga0209715_1003147_pt1 | contig 12003 bp, 8 predicted proteins | sample COGITO_mtgs_1205_2_FD_184809 | JGI IMG/M metagenome (GOLD analysis project Ga0209715, IMG submission 184809) | Pelagic marine microbial communities from North Sea - COGITO_mtgs_120503 (SPAdes) (version 2) | ecosystem: Environmental > Aquatic > Marine > Epipelagic ...
CGCCGAAGATGTCGTCCGCGAGCACGGTGAAGTGTATACGCGCCGAGTGAATTTCATGGCGCAGTCGCTGTAGTTCGTTTCTCGGGATTTAGACCTCGTTTTAAAAAAAAGTGCGAAGCCACTTTTTGTTGCTTCGTGCAGTATCTCGTATCGGGGTGACGCATTGTTCGGATCTGTGCGGTGGAACACACTCTTTGTGGAAAAAACGCCAATAATAGTTGCAAGGCTGCACTCGGTTCACAGCTTACCTTATCCGCTTAAGACTCTGTTAATCAGGGAAGTGGGGTACAACTATGAACGAACAATCAAGCTTAGACTCTGTGATGAGTAATTTGGCGAACTACGGATTAAAAATCGTGGCCGCTCTCGTGATTCTTGTCGTCGGCATGTGGCTGGCGAAGAAGATTAAATCAATTTTTGCGGGTGTACTGACGAAGAAAGAGATCGAACCAACGTTGGTCGGCTTCTTCTCGAGCATGCTATATGGCGCGATCGTGGTCTTTGTGGCCATCGCTGCAATCGGTAAGCTCGGAGTCGAAACGACCTCCTTTGCCGCCGTGATTGCGGCCGCCGGTTTGGCGATAGGTCTCGCCCTGCAAGGCTCGTTGTCCAATTTTGCTGCGGGCGTATTGCTCATTTTGTTCAAGCCTTTCAAGGTCGGTGACGTGATCAAGGCCGGTGGTGAAATGGGCGGTGTGATCGAGGTCGGATTGTTGGCGACTGAGCTGAAGACCCCGGATAATGTAAAAATCATTATGCCGAATTCGTCGATCATGGGCGGCTCAATCACCAATCTGTCCGCGCATGACACCCGTCGTGTGGATATGACGATCGGTGTCGGTTATGGCGACGATTTGAACAAAGCGAAGCAAATCATCGAAGACATTCTTGCGAGTGACGAGCGCGTGCTGAAGGAGCCTGCAGCGCAGGTGGCAGTGGCGAATCTCGGCGATAGCAGCGTTGATTTTGTCGTACGTCCATGGGTGAATTCACCGGATTTCTGGGCGTTCAAATTTGACTTCCTCAAAACGGTCAAGGAGCGCTTCGACCAAGAAGGAGTCAGTATCCCTTATCCGCAGCAAGATGTGCACATGTTCCAAGAGAACGCGTCCTAAATTGTTTTCAGATCAACTTTCAAAAACCGCCGGAGCTTCCGGCGGTTTTTTTTTGGACAGCTGATTCGCAGTGGGCGTTTTGGTTTAGCTGGTCGCCAGCGGTGGCGAGTGGGGCGCGCGGGTTCGATTCGGTCCTCCAGCTAAAACAAGCGGATTACCTTTTGCAGCTGATTCGCCGTCGTCAGTATGCGCTTCGCAGGTATCCTTCCGTTTGGGTTGCAGAGTGTGCGGTGATCCGCCCTAATTATGGTATGAAGAGTTTAGAGGAATTTAAGGCAACGCGTGAGAAAATGGATCCGAGCACTCATAAAATGTCGGCCCATCAATGGGAGCAGGCGTATGCTGCTTATCGTAGTTCTCGCGAACATGCACGCAGTGGCCGCTCGTCATCGTCGGCACGTGGTCGCCGCAAGCAGAGCTCCAATCGCTCGGGTACTCCGGGTATGCACGGCCCATCGACTTTGTCTGCGTCGGGTACATTAAAGGCATGTGTGCGTGCTGAGTCCGCTTATGCCGATCTGCGCTTGATGATTAACCTGCTGGCCTGGATCCTGTTAGGCGCGGTGGTGATCGTTGCGCTTTTGCAGGTGATAGTGGTTTCATCGTTGGTGGCCTTCTGTGTGGCGTTGCTTACGGGCGCGATTCAAGCGTTGGGCGTGGTCCTGTTTAAATTGATCGTGCATGTTCTCATCGATATTCCCGACATTGCTTTGTATCGAGCCAGTCAGGCGCAGCGGTCAGAGGTGGCGGATGAGTCGTCTACTCGCGATTAGTTGCGCGTTGGAGAGTCCTGCGATGCCACTGCGATCCTTATTCTGTCGGCTGCTGGCCGGTGTATCGCTCGCGGGGCTCAGCTGCGGTATGGCTTCGGCCGGAGAGTTTACCGTGGTGACCTACAACGTGGAGAATTTGTTCGATGTCGACGGTTTTGCGCTCTTTCGGGACTACCAGCAAGACGAGACGGGCGATCCGTTTACCTACACGCGGCGCAAGTTGTTGACGAAAATTCAGCACACGGCTGCGGTTTTGAAAACGCTGAACGCGGGGGCGGGGCCCGAGGTCATCTTGTTGCAAGAACTGGAAGCGGATTTTACCCCACAGAGTCAGGTGGCTGATTTGGAGGCTTTTTTACGGGACACTCGCGGTATGACGGCTGAGCAGATGCTGACAACGCAATGGCAAGCCGAGTATGCTGGGTTGCCGTCCGAGGCGTGGTTGTTAAAGGGCTTGAGCGATGTCGGTCTGGTTGGGTATTCGGTGGTAACTGCGCCATCGAAAGGGGGGGCTGCGCGCATGGCCCATAGCAATGCGGTGTTCTCTCGTTTTCCCGTTGGCGAGGTGCAGTGGCATGCACTGGAACAGGCTCGGGACATTCTGGAGGTGACTCTGGATGTCGGCGGGCATCCACTTACCGTCTTCGTGAACCATTGGAAGTCCGGCGCGTCGAATGCCGAGCGCGAACCGATCCGTGTGCAGAACGCGACCGTCCTGCGTGCTTTGATTGACGCACGCCTCGCGGCCGATCCGCAGGCGGACATTATTATCGGTGGTGATCTGAACTCGCATTACAATCATTCGCTCCTATATCCCGCAATCAACACTGGCATTCATCACGTGCTGGGCTCGCAGGGCGACGAAGGCTCGATGGGAGTGCGGGGCACTACAGCGCTGTACAACCTGTGGTTCGAGTTGCCGCCCGAGCAGCGCTACTCCGAGGTCTGGCGTGGGCGTCGCGGCACATTGATGCATTTGCTGGTGGCGGGTGGCTTGTATGATGCGCGTGGCGTCAGCTATGTGGATGGGAGCTTTGATAAGCTGGTCCTGCCTGGCTTGAACGCTGATGCCCTGGGGCGGCCTTTGCGGTGGACGTTTGCTGGAGAAGCCGGTGGCGGCGCGTCGGATCATTTTCCGGTGTTTGCCCGCTTCTCAACACGGCCATTTGAGTTCAAGCATGCCGCCAGTGCTGGAGACGATGCGCTGCACTTCGAAATGCCGTTGAACTATTCGGGGGCGGCCGATCTGCGTCTCGAGGATGGCAGCTTTTTGGGCGATTTGGAGGATGCCGAGCTTGGCGCCTATGTGGGCCGGCTTTATCGTGTCGAGGCGGTGGTTTCCAGTGTGGCGCCCCTTCGCTTGACTGTCGGCGTGCATGAGTGGGCCGCGTATGTTCCAGACCAGACGATCTACAATCGACTGATCGATGCAACCGATGGCCAGGTGCATCTGCTGGTGATTCGCTTGGGCATCTATCGGGAACAGCGACAACTGGTGGTCGAGGGGCCACTCTAAATATTTCAGTTGCGGAACTCATTGCCCTGCGGACTTGCGCACCTGCTTGAAATCACCCAAGTTCCTCGGTTTTCATGAGCAAGAATTTCTACATCACCACCGCAATCGATTACGCAAATGGCTCGCCGCACCTTGGGCATGCCTATGAGAAAGTGCTCACTGACATTGTCGCGCGTTTTCGCCGACTTCAGGGCGACCAAGTGAAATTCGTCACTGGGCTGGATGAGCACGGCCAAAAAGTTCAGATGTCGGCGCAGAAACAGGGAGTCGAGCCGCTCGAATTTTGTGACAAGCATGCCGCTGCCTTTCAGGGCCTGTGCGAGCGCTTGGCGATTACCAACGACGATTATATTCGCACCACACAACCGCGCCACAAGAAGGTAGTCGCGGAGATCTTGCAGCAGCTTTTCGATCAGGGACTCATTTACAAGGACGACTACAACGGTTACTACAGCCAGCGGCAGGAGCAGTTCGTGACCGAGAAGGAGAAAGTCGATGGCAAATGGCCGGAGATTTTCGGCGAAGTGGAGGAGGTGGTTGAGACCAATTATTTCTTCAAGCTGGCGCAGTATCAGGATTGGTTGATCGAGACGATCGAAACGAATGAAAGCATGATCTACCCGCGCTTCCGCAGTGCCGACGTGCTACAGTTTCTCAAAAAAGAGCCGCTCAACGACCTGTGTATTTCACGGCCTAAATCGCGCTTGGAGTGGGGCATTGAGCTGCCGTTTGACGCAGATTATGTGACCTATGTCTGGTTCGATGCGTTGACCAACTATATCACTGCCGCGGGCTACGGGACGGACGAATTTGAAAAGAACTGGCCGGCCGATTATCACGTCATCGGTAAGGATATTCTTGTACCACCGCATGCGGTCTATTGGCCGATCATGCTCAAGGCGCTCAATCTAGAGTTGCCGAAGCACTTCCTCGTCCACGGTTGGTGGCTGAGTTCGGGCGCCAAGATGTCGAAGAGTACCGGCGAAGTTGTCAACCCGCTCGATTTGATCGAGCAGTTCGGCACCGATGCATTCCGTTACTTTGTGACACGTGAGATGAACGTCGGGCAGGATAGTGAGTTCTCGATCGAGTTGTTCATGAGCCGCTACAACAGCGATCTGGCCAACGACCTCGGCAACCTCGTCAGCCGTTTGCTCAACATGGGCAGCCGTTATTCCGAGGGCAAGGTGCCGGTCGCGTCGGTCGACGAAGCGCCCGAGCAGGATTTGAAGAAGCTCTGGGAGCAAACACAGGTTGAACTGATTCCGCTGTTCGAAGGCTTCCAATTTCATAAAGCACTGGATCGTATGTTCACGTTTATTTCCGGAATCAATAAATACGCCGAAACGCGTGCGCCGTGGAAGTTGGCCAAGTCGGAAGCTCCCGAAGATCAAGCGAAGTTGCAAACGACTTTGGCTTACATGGCCGAAGCCCTGCGCCTCGGCGTGGTGATGCTGACACCCGTCATGCCCGAGATTTCAGATAAGGTCCGGGGCTTGGTCGGTGCCGAGAACTTTGATCGCCTCGAAGGTCAGTTGGAGTGGGGCAACACGCTCGAAGGAAAGGCGCTCGGTGAGAAGACGATTCTCTTCCCGCGCCCGGAGAAAAAGTAGGCGACTGGCTCCATTTAAAAAGCAAACGGGCGACCTGTGCGAATAGGTCGCCCGTTTTTTTATCCATCGAAACTTTGTTCATCCAGTCGCAAGGGCGGTATTTTTCGACGCCTTCAAAGTCGATACCTTGGGCGCTGAAGTGTTGCCCGATCAATGTTTTCAGGTCGACGACTGGAGGTCAGTCGGTTGCGACGGAACACTGCGGCTTTACTTGGGAAGAAAGTAGGCTTGCTGTTTTTCGCTGATTGGCAGTCCGACTTTCTCCATAGCTTTCAGCATATCTTCCCAAGCCATGCGCTTGGTCTTCATCGTGTCGTTGAACAGAAGGTAAGCCGGCTGAAAGGTGAAGATTAACGGAGTGCCCTCAAACGACAGCCACGTGCCGCGGATGGATGCCATTTTTCGGTTCGGATTAGGCCCGAGTAGGCCGGGAACTGTGGCATTGCCGAGTCCGATGATGACTTTGGGCTGCACGATTTCAATTTGTGCCTTCAGATAAGGAACGCAGAAGTCCATTTCTGCCTGTGTCGGCGGGCGGTTGCCGTAGGGCTTGTGGTGCTCGGGGCGCCACTTCAGGATGTTGGTCATGTAGACCGATTCGCGGTCTAGGCCCATGGCGGATAGTATTTTGCTCAACAACTCGCCTGATTTGCCGACGAACGGGGCACCGCTCGCCGCTTCTTCTTCGCCGGGCGCATCACCGCAATAGAAAATGTCTGCATGGATCGAACCCTGTCCAAATACGATTTGTTCGTTTTTTCTTAGGTGCTCCTGGCATACGGGGGAGGTTTCGACTTGCTCCTTGAGCCATTGCATCCGGCTGCTGGCATCGCCGTCAGGCAGTTCAATCGTGGGTGCTTCGGGCAGTGGATTGACCATTGCCTCGGCAGGCCTTTTCGATGCGCTTTTTGGTGCCGGTGTATCAGGCTTGGTGCCCGATTGGACCGCCGATTGCAGGTCGATAGCTGGCGTCGGATGGGCGGGGGTTGCCGGTTTTTGCGGTATCCGAGGCTTGGCGGGCGTCAATAGAGCGAGCGTGCTGTCTTGAATGAAGACACGATCCATGCCCTCCAGCTGTAACCGCTTGAGTTCCACATACACCGCATCAAGACCCGTAGACATGTGTTGGAACCTTGCGCACGCAACGCCAAGCGTCCAGCTACTTTTCAGCCAGAGCTCATATTCGTCTGCACTGGGCGCTTGGCTAGCGACTTGTTAAAGTCGCGAAGTATGCTTGAGTGATTGCGTTTGACGGATCATATACAGCACCGTCGGGCATACCGAAAATGCGATGATTAGTAGGGCGAATATCAGTAGGTTGTTGACGGTGCTCTGGCCAAATAGCAGCGCTGCCCCGATCCACCAACCGATGCCGCTCCCGGTGTAGATCGTGTTCTTGTCCAACAGACCCTGAGTGCCATAGCCCAAGCCGATGAGTACGGCAAGGCAGGCCGGGATCGTAAAGGGTGGGATGCTGTGAAAGAAGAAACCAGCTGTGAGCAGCAATAATATGCCGACCGAGCAAATCGCCCAGATGATGAGGTTGGGCTGCAGGCTGGCCTGATCGTGCCCCTCCTGCGATTTCAGGCGTACGAACACAAAGGTGGCCGCCGCTGCCATTGAGATCGAGAGTGTCCAAACATACAGGGCAGAATTGATCGGTACCGAATAAATGTGGACGAAATACTCCAATGTGAAGCATTTCGCAATAATCAGCCCCCAGAGGATGATTATTAGAAGGTTGCGGTGAATGGTGTAAAAAGGAGCGCTCATAAAGTTTAAGATAGAATAATCTGTGTGAAGTGCGAAAACCTTAGCGATTTTATCGCTCTTTTCGATCGTCGATCCGTTTGGCTGCGTCGTCGTGTTGACGACTGCAGCCCGTCGTTAATGGCGCTCAGCCAATTATGATGCTGTGTTGCTTTTCAGGAAAAAAAACGGGGCATCGCTGTATGTAACAAGCATCGCTCTAATTTGGAACTGTGGGAGCGTTCTCTGCGATTAACAAGAAGGCGCCAGCGCCATCGTGCCCGGTTTCCCACGGCAGGCTGATTGCGCTGTCTTTCAGGCTGAATCGTGCGCCGGCATCGGACTTCAGGAAGGCTTCCACGACTTCGCTGTTTTCGTCGATTTCGATGCTACAGGTACTGTAGACCAGTCGGCCGCCTGGTTTGACGCAGCTTGCGGCTGCGGTGAGGAGTTGTTTCTGAAGATACGCACAATTGCTGACGTCCCTACCGCGGAGGCGCCATTTGACGTCGGTTCGACGTTGGATTACGCCAGTGTTGGAGCAGGGCGCATCCAGCATGACGGCGTCATAATGCGCGGGCAGGCCTTGTTGGGCGAAAGTGTCGTCAGTTAGTTCCAGTAGGTCGCCTTCCAATATTGTGCATTGCAGGTTGTCGGTCGCTAGATTCTTGAGGTTTTCACTGAGGCGTTGAATGCGATTACCTGGCAGATCTAGGGCTACAATGTGGCCTTCGAGTCCCATTAGGTGGGCAAGGTCGTAGGCTTTGCCGCCGGGTGCCGCGCAGAGGTCGAGTACGTCTTCCCCCTTTTTTGGAGCGAGTAGTCCTGGCGCCAGTCGGGTCGAAGGGTCTTTTATGTAGGCATTGCCCTTGTTTAACAAGGGGTGCAGGTCCTTTGTCCACGACGCGCCGGCAGAGACTTTGTAGAATTGCTGCCACTGTGTGGTTTCGAGGCCTTGTGGAAGTTCGCTCGGCGTCTCATATAGTTTGAGGTACGTCGCGGGGGTGCGTTGATTCCACTCCATTAGTTTGAGTGTCGTCTGTGCGCCAAATTCCTTGTTCCAACGCTTGAACAGCCATTTCGGGTGGCTGAAATGGGCATCGGGCTTGTTGCTGGGGTGCGTTGCTTGGAGCGCCTCTGGTAGTTTGCGAAGCACTGCGTTCAGCAGTCCAGTCTCGGATTTTGCCGCTAATTGCTTACTGCGTTCCACCGCGTGGTGTACGATCTGCGGGTATTTCTCTGCTTCAGCCGAGAGTATTTCGTAGCCAGCGACGAGGAATATGGCCTCGATGAGCGCGCGCGGCTTTTGCCGGATGAAAGGCTTCAGCGCATGTTGGACACGGTGTCCATGCCGCAGTGCGCCTAGAAACAGTGACTGGCAGGCAGCCCTGCGTTCGCCTGAAAAGGCTGCAGGTAGACGGTCTAAGAGCTGATTGGCCTTCAGGCTTTCAGTCAAATAGGCTTCGGTTAGCGTGATGGCGGCATCCCAGCCTGTAGCGGCAGGTGTAGATAAGTTGAACTTAATACTTCTCATTGTTGTAGAAATTGTACACTTTTAAACGTTTACGACTAAAGAACAGCATTCGCAATCTATTATGAACAAAGAGGCAATAGACGCTCTCATTGAAAAAAATCCAAAGCTAGTTTCGGCACGTTCGAAACTCGAAGCCATGGCTCCGGGCAATTATTGCCTCCACCGCAGCTGGGGTTTTGGCAAAATCGTTGATTACAACGAGGTTGAAGCTAAAATTATTATCGACTTTGAAGAAGGTAAGCAAGGCCATGCAATGGCACCGGCTTTTTGCGTCGACAAGCTCGACGTGCTGAAGCCAAACGACATCTTAGTGCGTTCTCGTATTGAGGCCGACGTAATCGATGAAATGATCAAGAAGGCTCCCGCAGATCTGATGTGTGAGATTATTGAGGCTGCCGAAGGCCAAGCACTGACAACTGCCGAGATCGAACGTATCTTGTCGCGTGTGATTGGTCCGATTAAATACAAGAAGTGGTGGACGGCGACCAAGAAGGTCTTGGTCAAGGACCCGCGTATTGGTGTGCCAATTAAGAAGTCCGACCCTTACATTTTCCGCAATGAGCCGGTGAAGCCTGAGCAAGAAATTCTTGAGCAGTTCCAGGCTACCAAGAATTCGAAGCAGAAGATCCTTCTGGGTGAAAAACTCTATGCGCTCTCAGAAAATATTTCTGTGGTTCGCGAGGAAATGCCTCAGATTCTGGCGGAATTGACCGACGCGATTCAAAATGCGAAAAGTCTGAGTCAAGCCGACCGCCTGCACGGTGTGTGGGTGCGTAACAATCTTGCTCGTGACCTGCATGAGGATGTGGAAACGCTGGAGCCCTCCTCGTCGTCGATTCTGGATGCGACCAGCGATTACTCCAAGCTCGCAGCCGAACTGCCAAGTCTTTACTTCAAGCGTTATATTGATCTGATCCGCCGCACTTATGCCGATAAGTGGCAGGAAATGGTAGAGGACTTGCTTCGTAACTCCAGTGGTAAGTTTACCAGTGAATGTATCAACTTTATGTTGGAGCAAGAGCAGAACGAGCGTATTAGCTACTGCTTGGATCGCTGGTTGAATGAGCAAACCATCAAGGGGCCGCTTCTGTTATGGGTTGTTAAAAACCGTAACTCAAAGAAGTACGCTTCAATTATTCGCCCGCTCGTCACACCGCGTCTCTTGGCCGCGATGTTCTACGCGATCGATTACGAATCGCTGCAAAACGCAAGCACGCGTCGCATCCCATTGGGCGATCTTCTGAGCGATGACACGGATTTGATTCCGGACTTGTTGGCCGATTCTAATGTGGAAACCGCTCATGACCTTGCGCAGACGCTTCTTCTAAACCAAGGCTTCGAAGAGTTGACCAAAAAGTCGCTCTTGGCACGCTTCATTAAGAAGTTCCCGACCGTGCAAAGTCTACTTGCCGGTGAATCCGCAGAGGCATCCGAAGATGACGCATTGATCGTGTCTCAGGAAAGCTTTAACACTTCTAAGGCTGAGTACGAAGATCTCATAGCCACCAAGATTCCTGAAAATAAGCAAGCGATCGTGACCGCACGTGAGCATGGTGATTTGAAGGAGAATTCGGAGTACAAGATGGCTCGTCAAGATCAGGACATTCTGCTTTCTCGCAAGAATGAGCTGGAAGTCGATCTCTCCCGTGCCCGTGTGACTGACTTCTCTGAAGCAACTACAGACAATGTTGGTACTGGTTGTGTGGTGGAGCTTGAGGAAGGCTCGACCGGGAAGAAACATCGCTATGCGATCCTTGGTGCTTGGGATAGTGATCCTAAAAATGACATTCTGTCCTACAAGACTCCGCTCGCTCAGCAATTGATCGGTAAGGAGAGCGGTGAAACAGTTAGCACCAAGATTGGTGGTAACGAAGAGCAGTGGACCATCCTCAGCATCGGTCGTTGGCTCGACGAAAAGTAAGTCGAGTTCCTATTTTAGACAAAAGCGCCGTTCCGAAAGGGACGGCGCTTTTTTTTGCAACGGTCCATGTAATGCATCGATTTTTGATCGATCGCGCTTAGGCGCGCTGTTTCGATTGCAGGCATTGGGCCGTCCCGCATCGACTGGAGGTCGTCGCACCAGGGGTGAAGAGGTGCAAGCAAGCAGGCTGCCTGCTTGCATTCCAGCTATAGAAATAAAGAGAACCACCCGGCGGCCGTGGAAAAAATCGCCACACCAAGCGCGAGCCATAACAGCTTTCGCGCTCGGTTGCGTTCGTCGAATTGGCAGCGGGCAGCAGTGGGCAGAGTGGCTTGTATGGTTAAGGTGCGTCCAAGCTTTGTGGAGATTAGTGTGCGCCCATTGACAGCCCATCCGGATGCGTCGAGCAGCGGGGCGAGTGTGCGTTTGCGGATTTTAAGCCAGGCGATGATCATTGCTGGTAGCGAGATCATCATCATGAGACCACAGAGCACCAGCGGGAGTTCCCACCAGGCGAGTGCTTTGAGGGTGTTAAACAGCGATGCCAAGCCCGCGCCGAGCGCACCGAGAGCAATACCTCCCGCTGCGAGCATCCCGGCGACACCACCGATACCACTTGTCGCTGTAGTGCCGCCCCTAGCGCCTTGTTCCGGATTTGTGGAATTGTTCGCGACGGACTCGACTCCGGTTTCCATTTGTTTCTGCATCGCTTTGTCGCGTGTGACGGCCCACTTTTCCAGTTTGTCTCCGATGAAGCGTCCGACGCGTACATAAGGCATTAGAAAGGCTTCGCGGATGCTAATCGGATTTTCGATCAATCGTACAATCGTCGTGTCCCAGAGTCGTCCTTCGCTGTCACGGAACAGGCCGTTGCGTCCCACGATCAAATTCGCCGAGTCTCCGGCTGAGAACACGGCAGCGATGTAGAATTTAACCGGCGAGTCTTTGCGGCGGCATTCGCAATAGGCAACAAAGGCGCGAGACAGGGTGGCGAGTACCGCGTGCTTGGCTGGGTTGCCGACTCGGAGGCACAGGCGGCACTCTCGGCCATCCAAATACAATATGCCCGCTTGGAAAATGGCCGTACGCGACTCGTCGTAAAAATCATTGAAATTCACGAAGTTGTTGAGCACTTGGATCAGGTCACGGTGGAACCGCGCCAATTGTTCGACTGCATCGACGGATTTCATTCGAGGCGCGAGTGCAAGATCTTCGGCCAGGAGTGTCACTAGCTTCACTTCTGAATTGGAGGCCAGTACCTCCCGCACACGTGCGATGCTGAGTTGCTCCACGCCAGTTTGCGGCTTGGAGTTGCGCCACTTTCGGTAAGCGTCAAAGCGCTGTTTGATCTGCTCCCACTCATTGAGCTGGAGCGAGTCGCCGGTGCCAATATCCACTGGGCGAATCACTTGCTCGCACAAGTTTTGCATGCGCCGCTTCCACTCTGGGTTGATGCCAGTGAGGAGTGGCATTGTCGAAGTTCCCGATATTTTGGCTAAAGGCAAACGCTCCACGTCCTGTCGGCTGGCAGACAAATCAGCTGCGGCGATTTCTTTATACAGCGCCACGTCATGGTTGAGAGGGGCTTCAGCACGCGGATCAAAGGCAGCGAGCTGACAGCGGGCGAAGAAGTCGTCGATTTTCTTCTCAACCGCTATCAAGTGCGTGTACGCAGTCGGAGTCGAGTCACCGAGTGGAAACACCTGCTCGCCCTTGGCTGAGTCGATTTCGCCGTGGGCCCACCATGCTTCATAGGTCTTCAGTTCGATGAAGAACGTATCC
>Ga0209715_1003154_pt1 | contig 11994 bp, 6 predicted proteins | sample COGITO_mtgs_1205_2_FD_184809 | JGI IMG/M metagenome (GOLD analysis project Ga0209715, IMG submission 184809) | Pelagic marine microbial communities from North Sea - COGITO_mtgs_120503 (SPAdes) (version 2) | ecosystem: Environmental > Aquatic > Marine > Epipelagic ...
TAAGAAAACCAACAGTCAAGATCAAATTACAAAGCGCCTTATTAGATATTCAACAGGCATTTGGTTTTACTCAAGAAGATATTAGTTTTATTCTTAAGCCTATGGTTAGTGATGGCCAGGAGCCATCAGGGTCTATGGGAAATGACGCAGCACTCCCGGTGTTATCTAACCGCCCTAAGGTTCTCTATAATTATTTTAAACAGCTGTTTGCCCAAGTAACAAACCCTCCTATTGATCCAATAAGAGAGGAGTTGGTTATGTCGTTAGTGACATTTATTGGACCCCGACCTAACTTGTTAGGTATTGAAGAGACTAGCCCACCACCACGTTTAGAGGCAAGTCAGCCCATCCTAAGTCTTGAAGATTTAGAGGCATTAAAAAACATTGAACAAACAACAAAAGGACTCTTTAAGTCAAATGTTATTGATATAACTTTTGAGGTTGGACGCGATGAGTCATACAGCCAAGCTATGGAGAGAGCATTGGCTAATATTTGTAACGAGGCTAAACAATCTGTTATCGATGGACTCAATATCATTATTTTATCTGACCGACTAACTGATAATAATAGGCAGGCAGTACCTGCGTTACTGGCATGTTCTGCTACACACCATTTATTGGTAAAGGCCGGAATCAGGACAAACACTGGCTTAGTAATTGATACTGGATCTGCGCGTGAAGTCCACCATTTTGCTTTATTGGCAGGATATGGAGCCGAAGCCGTTTGCCCCTGGTTAACTTATGAAACTATAAGAACGCTTAGCGATGACTTTAGTGGCGCACAAGAGAAATACATTAAAGCTATTGGTAAAGGCTTTAATAAAGTTATGTCTAAGATGGGCATTTCTACTTATCAGTCTTATTGTGGGGCACAAGTTTTTGAAGCAGTAGGCCTGAACCAAGCTTTTATCGACAAATATTTTAAAGGCACATCCACTAATATTGAAGGTATTGGAATTAAGGAAATAGCAGAAGAAGTTAATCAAATTCATAAAGCTGCTTTTGGTCTTGACCCTACTCTAATAAACGCACTTGATGCTGGGGGTGAATATGCTTTTAGGATCCGTGGTGAAGAGCATATGTGGAATCCTGAATCTATTGCAAAATTACAGCATGCAACTAGAAAAAATCAATACGATACTTATAAAGAATATGCTGAGCTAATTAATAACCAAACAAAAAAACACAAAACCTTACGCGGTCTTTTTGGTTTTAAAAAAACAAAAACAATTTCTATTGATGAGGTTGAGTCAGCAAAGGAAATTGTAAAGCGCTTTGCTACAGGCGCTATGTCGCTTGGTTCAATATCCACGGAGGCGCACGCTACTCTTGCAGTGGCTATGAACCGCATAGGTGGAAAGTCAAATACAGGCGAAGGCGGTGAAGATAAGAAACGGTTTATACCTATCACTAAAGATTCTTCTATAGCAGAGCATCTAGGCGAAGATATTATTGAATCAAATTATGCTTTATTAGCAGGTGATTCGATGCGATCACGAATTAAGCAAGTAGCTTCTGGACGATTTGGAGTAACTGCAGAGTATTTATCTGCCGCGGATCAAATTCAAATTAAAATGGCCCAAGGAGCAAAGCCAGGTGAAGGGGGGCAGCTACCAGGACACAAGGTTAGCCCTTACATAGCTAAATTAAGATTTTCAGTACCAGGTGTGGGGCTGATTTCTCCTCCACCCCATCATGATATTTATTCTATTGAAGATTTGGCCCAATTAATACATGATCTTAAAAATGCAAACCCAAGCGCAAGCATCTCAGTAAAATTAGTTTCTGAAACGGGGGTTGGAACTGTAGCTGCCGGTGTAGCTAAAGCCAAATCTGACCATATTGTAATTGCTGGGCATGATGGTGGAACAGGAGCATCACCACTTTCTTCTATTAAACATGCCGGCACCCCTTGGGAGATTGGGCTGGCTGAAACGCAACAAACACTAGTGCTTAACCAATTAAGAGGGCGTGTCATCCTTCAGGTCGACGGACAAATGAAAACGGGTCGGGATGTAGTCGTTGGCGCATTATTGGGTGCAGATGAATTTGGTTTTGCTACAGCGCCTCTTGTAGTTGAAGGTTGTATTATGATGCGCAAATGTCATCTTAATACTTGCCCAGTGGGCATTGCAACTCAGGATCCAGAACTGCGAAAAAGATTTAATGGTCAACCTGAACATGTCGTTAACTTCTTTTTCTTTATTGCCGAAGAAATTCGTGAAATTATGGCATCACTAGGTATGAAAAAATTCAACGACCTGATAGGGCGAAGTGATTTATTAGACATGCAACAAGGTATAGATCATTGGAAAATTCAAGGATTAGATTTTAGTAGAATCTTTTATCAGCCAGATATGGGTCCAGATGTTTCACGATACAACGTTGAAAAGCAATATCATGGGTTAGATAAAGCACTAGATAACGAAATTATAAAAAAAGCTATGCCGTCAATTGAAAAGAAAGAGTCCACGACGTTTGACATTCCAATAACAAACACTAATCGCACGGTTGGTACAATGCTGTCTCATGAAATAGCAAAGCGTTACGGAAACGATGGCCTTCCAGATAATACAATTAGTGTGAAATTAGAGGGTACGGCTGGACAAAGTTTTGGCGCTTTTCTTGCAAAAGGTATTACGTTTAACCTTCATGGTGAGGGTAACGATTATGTCGGCAAGGGCTTATGCGGAGGACATATTATTATTCGTCCACCGCAACATTTTAAAGGCATAGAAGAAAAAAACATTATTGTAGGAAATACAGTGATGTATGGGGCAACATCAGGAGAATCTTACTTTAGAGGGATTGCCGGTGAACGTTTCTGTGTAAGAAACTCTGGTGCATCTGCTGTCGTTGAAGGAGTAGGAAATCATGGTTGCGAATATATGACCGGAGGGACAGTAGCAGTTCTAGGAGAAACGGGTCAAAATTTTGCTGCTGGAATGTCCGGAGGTGTGGCATACATATATGACCCCGAAGGAACGTTTTCACAATCTTGCAATCCATCAATGGTGACTTTAGAGAAAGTCGCAAAAGAAAATGTTCAGCCTAAAGGGGCAAAACATCTCAATTTATCTGATGAAACGATTTTGAAACAGTTAATAGTCAACCATCATAAATATACGGATAGCTCAATAGCTATTGATATATTGAATAACTGGGATACAGCAATTGGGAATTTTGTAAAAGTTATGCCGATTGAATATAAACGAGCATTGAATGAGCTTCATGCGGCAACAATTAAGGAGGTAGCATAAATGGGTAAGGTTACTGGGTTTATGGATTTTCCTAGAGTCGCTGCAGAGAACGTTCCTCCTGCAGAGAGAATAAAAAATTATAAAGAGTTTGTTCTGCACTTGTCTGACGAGGAAGCAAAAACTCAAGGGGCAAGATGTATGGATTGCGGCATCCCTTTCTGTAACAACGGATGCCCTGTGAATAACATTATCCCCGATTGGAACGACCTAGTTTTTCAACAAAATTGGAAGCAAGCAATTGAAGTGCTTCACTCTACAAACAATTTTCCAGAATTTACGGGAAGAATTTGTCCCGCACCTTGTGAGGCTGCATGCACTTTGAACATAAATGATGACCCAGTTGGTATTAAATCAATTGAACATGCCATTATTGATAAAGCCTGGGAAAATAATTGGGTCATACCTCAACCTCCAAAAAACAAAACTGGTAAGAAAATAGCTATTGTAGGATCAGGCCCAGCAGGGATGGCTGCAGCGCAGCAACTTGCAAGAGTTGGTCACGACGTGGTTGTGCTAGAAAAAAATGATCGTATTGGTGGACTTCTTAGATATGGTATTCCTGACTTCAAAATGGAAAAATCTCATATCGATCGACGCGTTACCCAAATGGAAGCCGAGGGTGTTGTATTTAAAACCAATCAAAATGTAGGTGAAAACGTAGACCCAGAGCAATTGATTCATGATTATGATTCAGTTATTTTAGCGGGTGGTGCTGAGTGGCCAAGAGACCTTCCTGTTCCTGGAAGAGAACTAGATGGCGTACATTTTGCTATGGATTTTCTCCCCAATCAAAATAAAATTGTTGCAGGAGATGTGATAAAAGACCAAATTACTGCAACAGGAAAGAACGTTGTAGTTATTGGAGGCGGAGACACTGGCTCTGATTGTGTAGGCACTTCTAATCGACATGGAGCTGCATCGGTTTATCAGTTTGAACTTATGCCCCAACCTCCGGAAAAAGAAATCAAATCATTAGTGTGGCCTTATTGGCCACTTAAGATGAGAACATCTAGTTCGCACGAAGAGGGATGCGAGAGAGATTGGTCTGTGGCTACCAAATCATTTATAGGTGAAAATGGAAAAGTAAAAGAATTGGTTGCAGCCAGGGTGGAATGGAAAGATGGCAAGATGCAAGAAGTCCCTAATTCTGAATTTACTATGAAAGCAGATCTGGTCTTACTGGCTATGGGCTTTATTAGCCCCCAACAAACTATTTTAGATAAGTTTGGTATTGATAAAGATGCTAGGGGCAATGCCAAGGCGGAAACCGAGGGTGAAAATTCATATACGACATCAAGAAGTAAGGTTTTTGCGGCAGGGGATATGCGTAGAGGCCAGTCATTAGTTGTATGGGCTATAAGAGAAGGACGGCAATGTGCCCGTTCTGTAGATGAATTTTTGATGGGTTCAAGCAGCCTTCCCCGCTAATCTAAATATTAGTGAAACACTTTATTCTTCTTATGTTTTTATTCTTGTTTGGGTGTATGACGACTGCTGCAGTAGTAGATACTGCTGGAGGTGCAGCAGTGTCAACTGGTGAGTTAGTTGTTGATACTATAGATTTAATAACTCCAGATATTTTTAGCGATGACTAAGCCATACTAATCTAATGACACCTATTACAAATGATGTATTTCTAAAGACCCTAAAAAAAGAATCTACCCCCTACACTCCCGTATGGATGATGCGTCAGGCTGGAAGATACCTCCCAGAATATCGAAAAACACGAAAGCATGCAGGGAGTTTTTTAGATTTATGTAAAAATGCAGATTTCGCTACTGAAGTAACTCTTCAGCCACTGGATAGGTACCCCTTATTAGACGCCGCTATATTATTTTCAGACATACTGACTGTACCTGATGCGATGGGTTTGGGGCTGCATTTTGTTGATGGTGAAGGGCCAAAGTTTCACTATCCGCTAATCGATGAACAGGCTATACAAAAGTTAGATGTGCCTAATGTAGAAGAGGATTTGGGATATGTTTTTAATGCAGTGAGATCAATAAAAACTGCACTTAATGGGCGTGTACCATTAATAGGTTTTGCAGGAAGCCCATGGACATTAGCTACCTACATGGTTGAAGGACAGGGAGGTACTGGATTTCTAAATATTAAGAAAATGTTATATTCTCGCCCAGATCTAATACAGCACATTCTTAAGGTGACTACAGAATCTGTTTCAATATATCTAGCAAAGCAAATAGAAGCTGGAGCTGATGCGGTAATGATTTTTGATTCCTGGGGCGGAGCCCTATCTCACCATGAATATGAAAGTCATTCGTTAAATTATATGAAGGTGATTATCTCGAATTTAAATTTAATGGGTTTTGAAGACACTCCTAAAATAATCTTTACTAAAGGCGGAGGCCAATGGCTCGATCTTCAATCCCAAAGTGGTGCTGATGCACTCGGCATAGATTGGCAAACAGACTTAGGTAATGCTCGTAAAGTAGTGAACGACAAAATAGCCTTACAAGGCAATCTTGACCCGGCAATTTTATTGTCGGAGCCAAAAGCAATAAGGTCAGCTGTGCGAAATGTTTTAGATAGTTACGGCCATGGGGAAAGTCATATTTTTAATCTTGGGCATGGAATTACCCAATTTACCCCACCTGAAAATGTAGAATGTATGTTGGATGAAGTAAGAAGTTATAGTAAAAAATACCATAAGGCTTAATAGCCGGACTTCTTCCAACAGACTTATCATTCTTTTCTCGGTGTGACTTAGACTTTAAAGAAATGTTAGCCAATAAATCAATGATTTAAAGATTTATCGATACCGATACCCGTTTGCGATCGAAAGAATTGGGCGTCAAATTTTGCTTGTTCTAAATGAGCATATTTACTTTTATCAGTCACAGAAAAAAACCATATACCCATGAAGGTTAACGTCATTGAAAATAGAGCAGGATATTTATAAGGAAAAATTGCCTCCTCGTAATTAAACACGTCGACCCAAACAACTGGTCCTAAAACAACCAAGAAGATCGCAGATATAAGCCCGGCACTTCCACCAATAACTGCACCTCTAGTGGTAAGTTTTTTCCAATAAATAGATAGAAGTAGAATGGGAAAGTTAGTACTAGCCGCAATAGCGAATGCCAAGCCGACCATGAATGCAACATTCTGACCTTCAAATGTTATCCCAAGAAGTATGGCTAGGAGACCTAAAAATACGGTAGCAATTTTAGATACTTGCATCTCCTTTTTTTCACTAAAAGTAGCTCCACTAAAAACATTGGCATATAGGTCATGTGAAATAGCAGATGCACCAGCAAGTGTAAGGCCGGACACAACGGCTAATATTGTTGCAAAAGCTACCGCTGAAATAAAACCTAACAATAAGTCACCTCCAACGGCATGGGCTAGATGTATAGCAGCCATATTGTTATTACCTATAAGCTGACCTAACTCATTGAGATATTGCGTATTTTTAGATACAAGAATAATGGCACCAAACCCAATGATAAAAGTTAATATATAGAAGTAACCAATAAATCCTGTGGCATAAACTACCGATTTTCGTGCTTCGACTGCGTCTTTGACTGTGAAGAAGCGCATTAAAATATGAGGGAGGCCTGCCGTTCCAAACATTAATGCTAACCCAAGCGATATAGCAGAAATTGGATCTGATATTAGACCCCCTGGAGCTAAAATATTGACACCTTTTGGGTGAATATTAATAGCAGCTTTAAAGAAATCATTCACGTTGAAGCTAAACTGAATTAACACCAATACGGCTATGAGAGTTGCCCCTGAAAGCAATAATATTGCTTTAATTATCTGAACCCAGGTTGTAGCTAGCATTCCTCCAAAAGTTACGTACAGTATCATTAGCGCACCAACAATCATTACTGCGCTGTAGTAAGGTAAGCCAAACAATAGCTCAATCAACTTCCCTGCTCCAACCATTTGGGCAATTAAGTATAAGATCACGGTGCACAAGGATCCGCAAGCAGCAAGCAATCTAATCGGTTTTTGCTGTAAACGAAAGGAAGCTACGTCAGCAAAACTATATTTCCCTAAATTTCTTAAAGGCTCAGCAATTAATAATAAAATTATAGGCCAGCCGATCAGAAACCCAATGGAGTAAATCAGCCCATCAAAACCGGTTAGATAGACCAGTCCTGATATCCCAAGAAAAGAAGCGGCAGACATAAAGTCACCTGAGATAGCTAACCCATTTTGAAAGCCTGTAATATCGCCACCAGCGGTATAAAAACTTTTTGCTGTCTGGGTTTTTTTTGCCGCCCAGTAGGTTATATATATAGTTATGCTTACAAATAAGACAAACATTAAAATAGCTGTAATATTCAACCCCATTACATACTTTGTGTTTTAATTAATTTTCTGATAATTGGCTCTAGTTTTTTATTGGCAAGATAAGAGTATGTGAGGGTGACTAAGAAGATATGCAGGATTAAAATAAACCCAAGAATAATTCCAATAGAGAGCGATCCCGAACCAACTAGTTTGGAAAAGAGGTTAGGGTTAAATGCAATTACTCCAATAAAACCAAAATAAGGAGCGACGGTTAAAGTTATTAAGGGTAAAACGACTTCTCGCCGAGCTTTTTGTAGATCAGAAAATAATTTTTTTATTTTTTTAATTGAGGCTATAGACACTGATAAAGTCTCCTTGCTTATACCCCATAATTTTATTTCCGCCAGACACTACAGCAATATATTGCTTTCCATTGATCATATAGGATATAGCAGGTGCATTGACCCCAGCGTTTATTTTAGTTGACCAAAGCATCTCACCTGAGCCTCCATGAACCGCACTAAAGTTTCCATTGCCTTCGCCAACGAAAACTAGGTTACCCTTCGTTGCAAGTGTTCCGCCAAGTAAAGGTTGGTCAGTTCTATATTGCCATCGAATCTTTCCGTCAGTTAAGTTAACCGCAGATAAAAGCCCCCATTGATCGTCGTTAGTAGGCTCAGAACTGGTATATCTAACGGCTTTTCCATTCACTATCTTTTCGTGCCGAGTATATTTAATTGGAGCATGAATCCCAGAAACATAAGCAAGATGCTGATCAATGTTGACACTCACTGGAGACCAGTTTGACCCCCCTAAAATTCCAGGATAAATAGTTGTACCTTCTTCACTAGCTTCATAGAACATATTATTTTGCGGGACAAAGGCTTCTGATTTTAAGAGCAATTCCCCTGTATTTCTGTTGTGAATATAAAACCAGCCAGTTTTTCCGGCCTGCCCCACAGCGGGAATAATTTTACCTTTATGAATCGTATGAAAGATTACGGGGGGACTAGCTACATCGTAACCCCAAATATCATGAGGGACTTGTTGGTAATACCATTTTAGTTTTCCAGTATTGGCATCCAAGGCAACAAGTGAGACGGTATATAGATTATCCCCAGGCCTGCTTTGATCGCTCATCTGAGGAGATGGGTTTCCTGTCCCAAAAAATAATGTATGTGTGTCTTTATCAATAGCGGGGGTAGTCCATGCAGAGCCTCCACCATATTTTGCAGCATCGGGGTATTCAAGTAATGATTCTTTTTCGGTGAGCAAGTCTCTGTTTAATACCTCCCCATCTTTAGTATAGTTACTAAGATCTCCCTCCCATCCTTCAGCAGGGATTGTATCAAATTGCCAGACTTGTTTCCCAGAATAGATATCATAAGCCGCTAAAAAACCAGGTCGACCAAACCTTCCTGCTACTCCTACTACAGCCCCTAGGGGAGCATCTTTTTCACGACCCTCAACATGCAAGCCGTAACCGACTCCAGTAATGCCGACAATCACTTTATTTTCATAGACTACCGGCGCCATTGAGATGCCTACGCCTGTTCCACCGCTGATTTTCTTTTCTCGATTTGGATCGCTCGGATTTAATGCACTGATGGACTCTGTGCCTACAATATTTTCTACTACATTAATATCCCATAATTTATGACCCGTTTTAATATCGAGGGATATAAGCCTTGCATCTACGGTGCCCATAAATAATTGTTCACCATGCACTGCTACACCACGATTAGTTGGGCCACAACACATTTTCCAATCTCGGTTACGATCGTGCTCGTAGCGCCAAATGACTTTTCCGGTCTTGGCATTCATAGCAAGAACATGGTTGTAAGGCAGAGAAATGTACATAATTCCATCTTGAACGATTGGCGTAGCCTGAAAGGTTGCTTTAATACCTGTTTGATATTGCCAGGCTAATTTTAGGCCTTGAACATTTTTATTGTTAATTTGATCTAGGCGAGAATAGCGTTGGTTTGTATGGTCTTGTCCATAAGATGACCAGTCTGAGTTAGGTTGTTGGCAGCCTACCAGACAAACTATAAGGGAAAAGAGGACAATTTTATTTAAGGTGATCATTTTAGATAAAGGCGTGCACTGGCAAGTTAAGAACTCTTATTTTATCAGCAATTTGATTTAGCTCGATTTGAGTTAGACGTTCAATTTCTACGGTAATATTTTGCTCCGATGGCCTGGCAAGACTATATAAATGAATACTACTTAATTGATCTTCGTAATTTTTCAGAAAATCAATGTAGGCATTGATACTTTTTTTAGAGGGTAGTTTCCCACCCACTTTAATAAGACAAGTTTGTATAATGGTAGGTGAGACAGATAAAGATGCCTCAAGATTTTTTGCTGTCATACCTAGGCTACCATTTATTTGATTGATTAATTTAACCTCATCATGGATTACGCTATCAATTTTAAACCATACTTCTTTTTTCATCGATTGAATGAAATCCCAACCACTTTGCACTGATTTATCGCACATATTGCTACCATTGGTAATAATGCGCATTGTTAGCTGGCTTTCTAACTTATAATCTTTTACTGCCTCTACTACTATACTTACAATATCCGAAAATTCTTTGGCTGCTGTTGGTTCACCATTTCCAGAAAAGGCGATGTCTTTGAAGGCAGTTCCAGGATTGGTATGTTTAGATAAAAAATTATTTTGAGTAATTTCTTCTAGCCAAAAATAGAGTTCTTTTTTAAGCAGAGGAATATCAATAGCTTCTGGCTTACCTCTTGTAAGGTTGGGAATCTCACAATAAATACACTGCCAGTTACATGCATTATTGGTATTTAGATTAATGCCAAGTGATAAGCCTCCAGCTCGTCTTGATACGACCGGATAAATGTATTTCTTATCGAAAATTTTTCGATCATGATTAATGGTACTCAAGGTTGCCATCTATTTTCTTCAGCTGTTATTTTCTTACATGATACTTGATTTGTTCGTTATCCACATCGACTGATAGGGAGTTAAGATCAATTTACCATGTGATCTTTCTAACTTGGTACCTGAAATTAAATCAAACCAATTATCTGTCTCTATCAAGTTAAGATCTGATAATTGTATAGCTATCTTCTGGTTTGAAATATTATGAATAGAAAATATGCTTTGAGTTCGATCAAGACTTTGTCGCCATAAAGCTAAAACACTATTCCCGAGATCAAGAGTAAATTGAGTGGCATTTGGATGAAATGCTCTCTGACGCTTTCTTATGCCGATAAGCCTTAATAGCTCATAAAACATTCGTGAATGATGATTTTCGCCTAAAAGTATTTGTTCTAGTTCTTGCATTTGCCATTGATGTCGATTGATACCTCGGTTTTTCCCACTATGCTTTACCTTTTCGTAGTCATTTTGTGTGGCAAGAAAGCTGTGAATATAAAAGGCAGGGATTCCCTCAAGAGACAACATAATAGTATGAGCAGATATAAACCTTGCTTCTTGATAACTGTCGTCTCCATCTTTAACATGAAGCTTTAGGGCATCAAAGAGAGCAATGTTGAGCTCATAGGGCCGCTGGCTATTTTCTTTTGTTCGGTAAGAGACTTTACCTCCGGCCCCTTCTATATTTTTTGCAAGCATGTCTATTTCTTCTTCTGTTAATATCTCTTCTATGGGACGCAATCCAATTCCGTCATGACTCGCAATAAAGTTAAAATATGTTGTCCCAAATATTGCCGGCGGCATACCCATTAGCCATTGCTTAATTTTTCCAGATATACCATTCAACAGGGTATATAAGATTAACGGTGGCAAGGCGAAGTTATAAACTAGATGTGCTTCATTTCGATTACCAAAATAAGATAGATTTTCTCGGTTAGGAATGTTGGTTTCTGTGACAAGAAAAACTTCATCAGAATAAAAGTCTGTCAGCGTTCTAATGAGCCTAATAATTTCATGTGTCTGGGGGAGGTTGATACATTCCGTATTAATCTGTTTCCAGATAAAAGCTACTGCATCTAATCTAAATATCTTTGTGCCCCTCTCAAGGTAGGTCCTAACTATATCAATTATTTCGATTAACACCGCAGGGTTAGAAAAGTTTAGATCTGGTTGATCGTGACTAAATGTTGACCATACGTATTTCTTCCCATTAATTGTATTTACCTCTTGTAGCACGTTACTAGTTCTTGGCCTTACCACTTTTTGGGTGTCGATTAGAGGGTCAACGGCTAGAAAGTAATGCTGCCCGGGATTCTTGCCATTTTTAAACTGATCAAACCATTGGCTTCTTGATGAGACATGGTTAATTACCAGGTCACTCATTAGTTTATAGGTTGTAGCAATCGCTTCAATATCTTCCCAAGATCCAAAAGCATCATTAATTTTTTTGAAGTCAATAACAGCAAAGCCATCATCTGAACTATAGGGGAAGTAGGGCAAGATATGCACAGTATTAATGTAGGGTTGAATATGCTTATCTAGAAATTTTAGCAGTGTTTG
>Ga0209715_1003157_pt1 | contig 11992 bp, 10 predicted proteins | sample COGITO_mtgs_1205_2_FD_184809 | JGI IMG/M metagenome (GOLD analysis project Ga0209715, IMG submission 184809) | Pelagic marine microbial communities from North Sea - COGITO_mtgs_120503 (SPAdes) (version 2) | ecosystem: Environmental > Aquatic > Marine > Epipelagic ...
AGGAAAGCGATGGTTGGACAATAGCTACCGCAGATGGTTTGCCCAGTGCACACTTCGAACACGACGTTGTGGTGAGGGAAGGCAAATCAGAAGTTCTTTCGACTTTCAAATGGATTGAGGAGGCCCTAGGGGCAGTGCAGGAGGGTTGAGGCGTAACACCAAATAGGAAACGGAAAACACACATCCATGGCCAAACAAGCGTCGATAACGCAAGACGGAACCATCACCGAAGCACTCGGGAACGCTATGTTCCGTGTAGAGCTCGAGAACGGTCACGTCATCACGGCGCACATCTCCGGAAAGATGAGGAAGTTCTACATCAAGATTCTTCCTGGAGACAGGGTTCGCGTGGACATGAGTCCGTACGACCTGAGCAAAGGCCGCATTTCCTTTCGCTACAAATAAGAAAATAGACCGATATGAAGACCCGTGCTTCCCTCAAAGTCCGCTCTGCGGATTGCAAGATCGTCCGACGCAAGGGACGACTCTTTGTCATCAATAAGAAGAACCCCAAATTCAAGCAGCGTCAGGGTTAATCCTGAAGCTTAAACGCATTAGCCATGGCCCGTATCGCCGGTATCGACATCCCACGGAATAAGCGAGGAGTAATTGCCCTGACATATGTCTACGGCATTGGACACTCCCGCTCCGCGGACATTCTCTCCAAGGCCGCTGTCACTGAAGACAAGCGCGTCCAAGATTGGTCTGATGAGGAAATCACCAAAATTCGCGAGATCATCTCTGAGATCCGTGTTGAAGGTGAGCTTCGCTCTGAAGTCCAGATGAACATCAAGCGCCTGATGGACATCGGTTGCCAGCGCGGCATCCGCCACCGTTTAGGCCTTCCTCTCCGCGGACAGCGGACCAAGAACAACTCCCGTACCCGTAAAGGAAAGCGGAAGACAGTAGCCAACAAGAAGAAGTAATTCCCTGTCCCTGACCTGGGACTCAGAATCGATCAACTCCCCATAAGATGGCCAAGACCACAAAAAAGTCGAAGAAGAAGGTTAAAGTAGATGGCACGGGCCAAGCCCACATCCACGCCTCCTTCAACAACATCATCATTTCCCTCACCAATGCCACTGGGCAGGTTATTTCCTGGTCAAGTTCAGGTAAGATGGGATTCCGCGGCTCCAAAAAGAACACGCCTTATGCAGCTCAGTGTGCAGCAGAGGATTGTGGCAAGGAAGCCATGGAGTATGGTTTGAAAAAAGTGAAGGTCTTCGTCAAGGGGCCAGGAAGCGGGCGTGAGAGCGCCATCCGCACCTTGCACAACATGGGGATTGAAGTGACGGAGATCATGGACATTACCCCCATGCCTCACAACGGCTGCCGCCCACCCAAGCACCGCCGCGTCTGATTCCAGGGAACCGAAAGAAACAAGCAAGACAACATGGCACGTTACCGCGGACCCAAGTCCAAGATCACCCGCCGATTCAAGGAGGCCATTTTTGGCCCAGATAAGGCACTGGAGCGCCGTCCTTATGGACCAGGCCAACACGGCCCGAATCGCCGTCGTAAGAAGGAGTCAGAGTACTCCGTTCAGCTCGCAGAAAAGCAGAAGGCGAAGTATACCTATGGTATTCTCGAACGCCAATTCCGCAATATGTTCGAGAGCGCTCAAAACAAGCCCGGCATTACGGGTGAGGTACTGCTCCAGTTCTGTGAGTTGCGCCTCGACAATGTCGTGTACCGTTTGAACATGAGCCCCACGCGCCGTGGAGCCCGTCAGTTGGTGGGCCACAGGCACATCACAGTGAACGGAAGCGTGGTGAACATCCCGTCTTATCGTGTACGTCCAGGCGACGTAGTCGGTGTTCGGGAGAAGTCCAAGTCCCTCGAAATTGTTACTGAAGCCTTGTCTTCAGGAGGTCAACGCCACGAGTGGTTGGATTGGAATGGAAGTGCCGTCACAGGTACGGTCATTGCCATCCCAAGCCGTGACCAGATTCCTGAAAACATCAAGGAGTCACTCATCGTCGAGCTTTACAGCAAGTAATCACAACCCAGCACAACCGAAATGGCGATTCTCGATTTTCAGCAGCCAGACAAGGTCATTATGCTCGAGTCTGATGACTTCAGCGGACGGTTTGAATTCCGTCCACTGGAGCCAGGATTTGGTGTGACCATCGGCAATGCGCTTCGTCGCATTATGCTCTCCAGCTTGGAGGGCTATGCCATCACGCAACTCCGCATCGAAGGTGTGGAGCACGAGTTCAGCACCATCAAAGGTGTAGTAGAGGATGTCACCGAAATGGTGCTCAACCTGAAGCAAGTTCGTTTCAAGCGCCAAATTGAAGACGTTGACCACGAGGTGGTCAACATCGTCATTGGCGGTCAGGATGCATTTGTTGCAGGCGACATCGGCAAGTTCACCTCTGCTTTCCAGGTCATGAACCCAGACCATGTCATCTGTAACCTCGACTCAGGGGTTCAGTTGAGCATGGAGATTCGGATCGAAAAGGGACGTGGATACGTTCCTGCCGAAGAGAACAGAAATGAGGAGTCCACTGTGGACGCCATCTTCATTGACTCCATCTTCACTCCGATTCGCAACGTCAAGTACGAAGTAGAGAACTTCCGTGTGGAACAGAAGACCGACTACGAGAAGCTCATCATTGAGCTTCAGTGTGACGGTTCTATTGCGCCAAAGGATGCCCTGCAGGAGGCTGCGCGCATCCTGATTGAGCACTTTATGTTGTTCAGCGAAGAGCGGATCACGCTTGACTTTGTAGAGAAGAACGAGTCCGAAGAATTGGATGAGGGATCGCTTCACATGCGTCACTTGCTGAAGACCAAGCTGGTCGACATGGACTTGAGTGTCCGTGCATTGAACTGCTTGAAAGCGGCGGACATCGACTCGCTCGGTGACCTCGTGGCCTACAATAAGAATGACCTGTTGAAGTTCCGCAACTTCGGCAAGAAGAGCTTGACCGAGCTCGAGGACCTCGTAGAGAGCAAGGGCCTGCAATTCGGCATGAACGTCAGCAAGTACAAGTTGGACGCGGAGTAATCCGAGCCATCAAAGTCCGTCACCATGAGACACGGAAAGAAATTTAACCACCTCGGTCGCAAGACCGCCCACAGAAAGGCGATGTTGGCCAATATGGCCTGCAGCTTGATCGAGCACAAGCGGATCACGACGACTTTGGCGAAGGCCAAGGCTCTTCGCGGATTTGTGGAGCCACTCGTGAACCGTTCAAAGGAGGATTCAACCCACAACCGCCGGATTTGCTTCCGGTACATGCGGGATAAGAATGCCATCAGCGAGCTGTTCACAGCAGTGGGGCCCAAGGTTGCGACCCGTGAGGGTGGCTACACCCGGATCGTTCGCATTGGAAACCGTTTGGGTGACAATGCCGAGATGTGCATCATCGAGCTCGTTGACTTCAACGAGATCTATGGCAACGAAACCAAGTCTAAGCGCAAGCGCAGTCGCCGTTCTCGCCGTGGTGGAGCTGATGCTCCAGCTGCTGCAGTCGAAACAGCTACTGCTGAAGCACCTGCTGCTGAGGAAGCACCTGCTGCTGAGGAAGCACCTGCTGCTGAGGAAGCACCTGCTGCTGAGGAAGCGCCTGCTGCTGAGGAAGCGCCTGCTGCTGAGGAAGCGCCTGCTGCTGAGGAAGCACCTGCTGCTGAGGAAGCACCTGCTGCTGAGGAAGCACCTGCTGCTGACGATGCTGCACCTGCCGAAGGAGAAGAAGAGAAGCCTGCCGAATAAAGCAGAGTATTCCACATCATTGAAAAAGGAGGCCCAAAAGGCCTCCTTTTTTCGTTGAATCAGACCAGGTAGACTGTTCAAATCCTGTTCTTGCCTTGCTGCCTTTAAATACGTGCAAGGCTGCTATTGCGGACTATCTTCGCGCTCCGATGACGCACAACGATTCACAAGGCGCCTCACGGCGGGCGGTCCTGCTGTTGGAGGATGGCACACGCTTCGAGGGTGCCGCGATCGGTGCCACAGGCACGACGACCGGCGAAGTGGCATTCAATACAGGGATGTATGGATACCAGGAAATCTTCACCGACCCAAGCTATAAGGGTCAGGTGCTGGTCATGGCGACTCCCCACATAGGAAACTATGGAGTCCACAGCGCAGAGAATGAGAGTGGCAGCACTCAAATTGCAGGACTGGTCGTCCGGAACTTCAGCGAAGTGGCGAGCCGCATCGGAGACATTGAACCCCTTGCGGACCGCTTGGGCCGAGATGGGATTGTCGGCATTGCAGACATCGACACACGCGGGCTCATTCAGCACATCCGCGATTGTGGCGCGATGAATGCGCTGATTTCCAATGACGGCACACCTGAGCCAGAATTGTTGTCCCGTTTGAAAGACACCCCTTCTATGGAAGGACTGGAGCTATCTAGTGGGGTGACGCGCCAAGCAGCCGAAGACGCCGGTGATCCGGAGAGCGCTGTGCGCATTGCACTGCTGGACCTTGGCAACAAGGAAAACATCACCCGCTGTCTCACAGAACGAGGGGCCTTTGTGCGCCAGTTCCCCATGTCGACTGGACTGGAGGAGATGCGGGCATGGAAACCCACCGGCTGGATGATTTCGAATGGTCCTGGTGACCCCTCTGCGATGCCAGAGACCATCTCTTTGATCCGAGACATCATAACACTCGGTCAGCCGGTATTTGGTATTTGTCTTGGGCATCAATTGATCGCATTGAGCCAAGGATTGCGCACCGAGAAGATGTTCCAAGGCCACCGAGGTGTGAATCACCCTGTGAAAGACCTCGAAAGCGGAAAGTGTGAGATCACTTCCCAGAACCATGGGTTTGTGGTCAGCCGGGACTCCTTATCCGAAGTGGAGGGCGTAACCGTCACCCACGAACACCTCAACGACGGCACCGTGGCCGGCATTAAAATCGAAGGTCAACCGGTCTTTTCGGTTCAATTCCACCCCGAGGCCAGTGCAGGCCCACACGACAGCCGGCATTTATTTGACCGTTTCATTACGCACATCACACAACAAGGCACAACACAGCCTGTCTGAACATGCAATACATTGATCACATTCATGCCCGTGAAATCCTGGATTCCAGGGGCAATCCAACCGTTGAGGTTGAAGTCGTTACAGGCGAGGGCGTCGTAGGACGTGCAGCTGTTCCTTCCGGGGCGAGCACAGGCATTCACGAGGCTGTGGAGCTCCGCGATGGAGATGAAAGCCGCTACCTCGGCAAGGGCGTCAAGAAGGCGGTATCAAACATCAACGTGACCATCGCCGAGGAACTCGGAGGCATGGACATCTTCGATCAGGTGGGCATCGACCATACTTTGATCGATCTCGATGGAACTGAGAACAAAGGCAATCTCGGGGCAAACGCCCTTTTGGGTGTAAGCTTGGCAGCAGCCAAAGCTGCCGCAGGTTCTTTGGGTCAGCCACTCTACCGCTACATTGGTGGCGTCAACGCCAATCTGATGCCGGTTCCCATGATGAACATCATCAACGGGGGGTCGCACGCAGACAATGCCATTGACATCCAGGAGTTCATGATCATGCCTGTTGGGGCAGATACCTTCGCTGATGGCTTGCGCATGGGTGCGGAAGTGTTTCACCACCTCAAGAAGGTGTTGAGCAGCAAAGGCCTGAGCACGAATGTGGGAGACGAGGGCGGTTTCGCTCCCAATCTCAACTCCAATGAAGAGGCGCTGGACACCATTTTGATGGCCATTGAGAAGGCGGGCTACAAGCCCAATGAGGACTTCCAATTGGCACTGGATGCAGCAAGCAGTGAGTTCTACGACAAGGAGAAGGGCCTGTACATCCTCTCGGGCACGGGCCAGCAAATGGACGGTGCAGCCTGGGTCGATTACTGGAAGGAGCTTCGTGGAAAGTACCCCATCATCAGCATCGAAGACGGATGCGACGAAGACGACTGGGCCACTTGGAAGCTCATGACGGATGCCTTGGGTGAAAACACACAGTTGGTCGGAGACGACCTCTTTGTGACCAACGTAGAGCGCCTAAGCCGTGGCATCGAAGAAGGTGTGGCCAATTCCATTCTGATCAAGGTGAACCAGATCGGAACATTGACCGAGACCATCGAGGCGGTGCAGTTGGCCAACCGTTGTGGTTACACCAGCGTGATGAGCCACCGCAGTGGTGAGACGGAGGACACGACGATCGCCGACTTGGCTGTGGCACTGTCTACAGGTCAAATCAAAACGGGCAGCGCTTCTCGCAGTGACCGGATCGCCAAGTACAACCAGTTGCTCCGCATTGAGGAGGAGTTGGGTGACAATGCATATTATCCCGGTCCACATTTCGCCTGAGGAATGCGGGACAAATAGACTTTCCTCTTGGGGAGTCAAAAAGAAACGGGGGACCCTCAGGTCCCCCGTTTCTTTTGGTGGTTGGTCTTTGGTAAAGGTCGAAGGGGCTTTAGTTCTCGCGGTCCGGAGTGCGGATCACAAGGAACTCAGTTCTTCGATTTTCTTGGTGCTTGGCTTCCGAACAAGGAATGCCATTGCCGCACTCATTGCGCAATTCTCCTTCGCCGACACCGACGGGGGAAACTTGATTGGCAGCAACACCAAGGTCTTTTAGATAGCGGGCAGCGGAGGCAGCACGCCGTTCACTCAAGCGTTGGTTGTAGCGGTCGGTGCCGCGCGCGTCACAATGGGACCGAAGTTCGACTTCGATGCCTGGACGGTTGCGCAGGAATTCTGCTACCAAGGACAGTGCCGGCTTGGCTTCGTCGCGCAGACGGTAACTGTCGTAATCCCAGCGAATTTCTGGCAGTTCAAAGCTGTCACCCTCTCGGATCGCACTGGCGTATTCATCGCTGTTGAGCTCACTCGTCGGGGTCAACACAATGGTCACCTCCATGTCACGCACCAAGACGTCGTCAGGGGTATCCAAGGTGATGTTCTCGGCGAAGTAAGTCTCCATGGTCGCTTCGGCGCGGAAGCTTCTGCCATGAGGTAGGTTCAGTTCAAAACGGCCGTCATCGTCGCTTTGAAGAGATACTGCGCTTCCGTCTTCTGCATCGAGCAGGTCGACATTGGCGTTGGCAATGGGCTCACCCGTTTCGCTGTCGACAACCATGCCTCGGATGGTCAAGGGCCGTTCAACAACACGGAACTTCATGATCCGGTCATAACCGAAGCGGTCTGACGACACAAAACCTGATTTTCCGCCATCATCAAAAGAGATACAGAAGTCGTCGCTTTGGCTGTTCAGGGGGTAGTCCAGGTGAACAGGATTGCCCCAAACGCCATGGGCTTCTTTCACGGAGTACAACACATCCAATCCACCCAAAGTGATCTGGGCGTCAGAGGCAAAGAACAAAGTGTCGTTGCCTTTCAGGCTGGGAAAGACATCATCACCTGCGCTGTTCACTGCGGGACCCAAATTGACAGGAGGGAAGGACCAGGTATCACCATTGCGTTCCAAGCGATAGAGGTCCATACCTCCATACCCACCGGGCATGTCACTCGAGAAATACAAGGTCGATCCATCGGGACTGTAGGCAGGGTGTGCATACATGTTCGACCCATCGCTTAGACCGATTTCAATGTCGTTTGTCCAAGCCTCTAAGCCCTTTCTCGCATAGAAGATGGTGGTGTTGTTGACCGATGCATCATCGAGCAGCAGTTTGCCAGATTTCTCAGGGGCGTGAGAGCTTCGGGTATAGAAGATCTTGGATCCGTCAGGAGAAATGGTGGCGATGCCATCGTGGTACGGCCCGTTGACACCAGGTACCAAGGTGGGTGTCCCTCCGGAAACAGGAATCTGATACAGATCGGTGTAGCTGAGGTCGGTGTAAGGATCTCGAGCGCCTTGCTTTTCGAGTGCGCCTGTGAAATACAAGGTGTTGCCATACCTGTAGGGCGCAAAAGCAGACCGTATGCCTTCGGTAGAGAAGGGTTCGAGCTCAAATGCCGTGGTGTCCCTTGAACCATCTTGGGCCAGCATTGCACTCTGGCGCAAAGCGGCGGCAACTTCATTGCTAGGATCGCGCTGACTGACTGCATTGAGCAGGCGTTCAGCTTCTGGGTAACGCTTCTGTTTGAAGAGCGTCTCGGCATAGGAGATGCGGTCTGCATCTGTGGCCTCTGGCTGCGTCACCAAAATGGCATAGGCAGCCGAAGCTTCCTGTGGCTCATTGATCAGGGCATGCGAGGAGGCCAACATGCGATAAGACTCTGGGCTGGGAATCCGTTGAACGGCCTTGCCAAAGTGGTGGATGGCATCCTGATACCGGAGCTCATCATAAGCAGCTTGGCCTTCTTCAACATGGAGGCGGGCACAGCTAGATATGGTTACCATGCCGCCCAACACGATGCCAAGCAACAATGAAGGGGAAAGGGAGAAAATTCGCGCGAGCATGGGGTCAGAAATAACGGGGAGAACGCTTGGCACTGGTGCCCTGTCCAAAGTCGAAGCCGATCAAAATCTCATTTGAGCCCGTGGAGTAGTTCCGGATTTCACTCAAGGTGAAGTCATGGGCGTATCCAATGCGCAATTCTGAGGTGACTTGAATTTCCATCATGCTGACGATGGCATCGCCAGAGCGCCATCCGGCACCAAGCCAAATGCGCTCTTGGAACAAGGCATGCAAATTCAAATCCAATTGGGCGGGTGCGCCTTGCACCGCTTTCAGGAGAAAGCTCGGCTTGAGCATAACGCCGTCTGATGCTTTGAGCACCACGCCAGCTGTTGTGAGCAAGTGCGGTTCAATGGTCTCAGCATAGGGGCCCAGTGCCGTCAACGTTGGAATGGAGACACCGCAATAGAAGCGCTGCATGTGATAGTAAGCTCCGAATCCGAACCTCGCTGATTGGGTGATCTGCTGGTTCTCGCTGTAATTAGGATCACCTGGATCGGTCAATTCTGCGGCGAAGAGGTCGGCACGGGTATTGGCCACACCGCCTTTCAAGCCCAGAGCAAGTCGACCTGCACCCAACCGCATGCGGTACGCGAAGTTGACCGCGACATCGGTTTGTGTGGTGAGTCCAATTTGATCGTGCACCATAAGAATGCCCACGCCCATACTGTTGTTGCGCAGCGTTCCATCAAGGGCCACAACACTGGTGGTTGGAGCACCATCGAACTGGTTCCATTGGCTGCGGTGCAACAGGCTAGAGGATGTATACGGGTGAGAACCTGCATATCCTGGGTTGATCAACAGTCCATTGAACAGGTACTGGCTGATCATAACATCCTGTTGTGCCAACAGTGGGGCAGACCCCAGCAGCGGCAAAATCAGGAGGAAGAGTTTCATGCGTTTCATCTGAATGTCTTTCTTCAATTCACGTCAATTGCTGGACCAACTCAGTCCTTTCGGACATCCACATATGATCCAAACTTCCGGCCATCCTCAAACCTCAGCAACACGAAGTAGGTGCCATCGACCACCTGATTGTCGGTGATGGAATTCTTGCCATCCCAATCGTTCCTGTACATCTCGCCAGGGGCAGATTCATAGACCAGACCTCCCCAGCGGTTAAAGACTTGGAAGTAGATGAACGAACCGTCATCTCCCCAATAGCATGGAGGGTAGGAAGTAGAGCCATCTCCATTGGTACCGAGGTTTTCAATCACAAACGTGTCATTGAAACCATTGCCTCCATTGGCTCCGGGAGGGCTAAAGGCATTCGGCAGAACGGGCTGAGGCTCGTTCACGTCGATCAGTTGGTCGTATGCCGTCTGGTTGCCGCAGTGGTCTTCAAACACCCAAGAACGCGTCAGGGTGTAGTGGGTACCGTCGACATAAACAGCAACTTCATCTTCATAGGTGGCCGTCATCCCTGCAGGGTCGCCGTCACAATCGTCCGTAATGTCCAAATTGGCGTCATCCATCCAGTCACTCACTGGGAGCGTTGTGTCGAACTCAGGCACTTCCTGAGGACACATCAGATACAGGTCTGCAGGCTCCTCTGTGATGTTTGGGCCGGTCGTGTCTTGTACTGTGATCTCATGCACATAGCTCGTGGCATTGCCACTGCAATCCGTAAAGATGTAAGTGTCGTAACGGATGTAGTCACAAGGGCTGTCCTGCTGACCGTCGTCATCCGTTGAGACTTCAAACGTCCAAGGGTTGCAGTTGTCCTCTACGGCAAAGAAGGAGCTGTCCAAGGTGCCGATTTCGTTGACAGGGTCGCAATCAATCGTAGTGTCGTTCGGGAACACATTGATGATGGGACCTTCGTTGTCAAAGTGGAACATGGTTTGGACCTGTGATGTGACATTGCCACAGGAGTCCAATGCGGTGAACGTCCGGAACAGGGTGTCGACCCCGGGACAATCTCCCGGGACAATCAGGTCGTTCCAAGAGACGTCAACCAGGCTACAGTTGTCCTCCGCAGTGGCCAAGAGCAAGTCCGAATCCGTTGGGGATGGGTAGGGCTCAGTGCACGTCAGAGAGTCGTCAGAGGGGAAGAACAAGAACAAGGGGGCTGTGGTGTCCTGCACCGTTACCGTGTGCAAGAACTCGGTAGCGTTGCCGTCACAATCCGTAAAGGTGTAGGTGTCCAACCTGACGTAAGCAGGCCCACAGTCTCCGGGTAGGGTGTCCGAAGAGACATCGAAAGTCCAGGTGTTGCAATTGTCTGTCACTACAAACGCGAGGCTGTCCAGCGTCGAGGGCACGGCATCACAGTTGACGGTGGTGTCCTGTGGCAGCTGGGCCACATCCAATTGGGGAGCTTCCTCGTCGACCTGCACGATGTTGTGCGATTCGACGGTGGTGTTGCCGCAGGAGTCTACCGCGGTAAATGTCCGGGTCAAAGTGCTGCTGCCAGGACATGCGTTGGGAACAATCACGTCAAGCCAAGTCACCTCCACTTCACTGCAATTGTCTGAAGCTTCAGCCATCCAGATTTCGCCGTCTGTGGGCAGTGGGAAGTCCTGCGTGCAGGGGATGGTGTCGGTTGCTGGAACGTAATCAAAGATGGGAGCAGTGACATCTTCGACCATCACTTGGTGCACGAATTCAGTCGCATTGCCATCGCAATCGGTGAACGTGTAAGTGTCCACACGGGTGTAGCTGAACGGGCAGTCTCCAGCAATGGTGTCTGAAACCACTGCAAAAGTCCAAGTATTGCAGTTGTCGGTAGTCCCGAATGCTGCGCTGTCCAAGGTTGCAGGAACCGCATCACAGCTGACCAAGGTGTCAGCGGGCAACAGGGCGGGGTCGGGTTGAGGACCTTCCACATCGGATTGCGCGATGGTCTGCACCGCAGAAGTGGCATTGCCGCAGGCGTCGGTCGCCGTGAAAGTCCGGTAGAGGGTGCTGCTTCCAGGACAAGCGTTGGGCACGATCTCGTCGCTCCACGTGACTTGTACATCTGTGCATGCATCTTCAGCAGTAGCCATCAAGAGCTCAGAGTCTGAAGGCATGGGCCAAGGGTCGGAGCAGTCGATGTCCGCGTTTTCGGGTACGAAAAGCATGACCGGAGCCACCGTATCAATCACATCAATGATTTGGAAATCGGAATCCACATTGTTGCAGCCGTCCATGGCATAAACGGTGCGCATCAGACGCTCTACCACAGGGCAGGGGTCCTCTGGCAGATAGGCCATGTCATCGTATGAACCGGAGTAGGCAGAGGCCAGCTTGAAACGACCCTGTTCTGGGAGTTCAGCGGGTACAGCAGCTTCCAAAACTGGAGCGCCATCGACAGTCACCGCAATGGTGGACTCTCCCATGACCATCACCACTTCATACCAACTCCCCAGTTGCATCGTGGCATCGGCGGCTTCGTCAATGCCGAAACCTACAAGGGAAATGCCGGGATTGTCAGTGCCCAATGGACGCAGGGTCAGTTTCAAAGAGGGGTCTCCCGCATTGTCTCCGCCCAGCACTTCAACGATGTTGTCACTGATAAAGCCATCGGCTCGGGCCATGACACGGTAGGTTCCTCTTCCCGCCATGATGTCCTCAGGGTAGAAGTTGTGGGCAGGATCGCCTGCAGCGTGGAGCATGCTCAAGGCGCAGGTTCCATCAAAGGCGTCATTGGAAATGGAAATGGAGCCG
>Ga0209715_1003160_pt1 | contig 11983 bp, 10 predicted proteins | sample COGITO_mtgs_1205_2_FD_184809 | JGI IMG/M metagenome (GOLD analysis project Ga0209715, IMG submission 184809) | Pelagic marine microbial communities from North Sea - COGITO_mtgs_120503 (SPAdes) (version 2) | ecosystem: Environmental > Aquatic > Marine > Epipelagic ...
CAACCTTAAGTTGATTCTTATCAAATTTGAAAACATAATTTTCTCTCACTCTATTGCTTAATTCGGATAAAATGTTTTTAATCTGAATCACATAATCATTTGAAGTGTAACTAAGAGCAGATTCAATACAGGGTTGACATATGTATCCTGATCTGATTTTACTCCTTGTTTCAATGGTTTTCTCGCAAAAATCGTTTACACAAACTTCAACATCCATATGAATGAATTCATTCAACTTCAGAGATTCTAAATCTACTTGGCTTAAGTTTTGAAATATATTCTCCACTATTTGATGTGCAATACCTATGGAGGGCTTATTGTCTGTTACTTTCTCCCAACCACTCGATTTTATAATAATATTCCTATCGCTGTAAAAACTAACCCAATCTTTGATAGTTTTCAATTTTTTATTTGGGTTATTAAGGGGTTTAGCCGAAACGATAACTACAAAATCATCATTGGTTGTGTCAACTTCTTCACGGACTAAACTTGAAAGTATTCTCAAATCCTCTAAAGAAATTCTTTTAAGGTTACTATGAAAGTTGAAGTACTTTGTCTTATTGGAAAATTCCAATAAATTGAATTTCAATGGACCAACTTGGCTTGAGAGAATCTCCATAGCTTTATCCATGTTCTCTCTTTTTCTATAACTTAGATATACAATATTAACTTTCAATTACACTATTTATTAATAAACTTATTCAGATATGAAAAAAGACGTTATGATTTCGCTTCGATTAACACCCAATCAATATGTTGCTTTACTGGAAACATTAGTAAAAGAAAAAAAATCTAAATCAGAATTTATAAGAGAATCGATTAATCGTTCTCTGTTTAGAATTAATGATAAATCTTGTCGTAAAAAAAAGATTTTAGAATGGATTGATGAACTTTAGTTCTTATGATCTTAAGTTTAGGTCTTGATATGATGAATCAGGATTTGGTTTGCAATCTAATTGGCACAATGACTGTTGGGGTATTGTGCCTTTTGTGAAATAACCTCTGTTTTTATTTATTTTTCAAATAGACCTTTGTGAGAGTTTCTCCCATAGTATTACAAAGAATTTCCTGTGGGTGGTGCGCCAATGAGAATTGTTCCAATTGAACATGGTAGAGATTAGATTTTGACTCTGATGTAATCAGGTAATAATGAAAATACTCATGGATGACGGTATTGATTAGTTCTCTGCGTATTACATTGTTGTTCCTGTAGATGGTAATTGTGTTATTGTAGAAACAATACTCTCCCGCAAGATGAGATTCACCCTCAACTAAAGTCAGTAGTGGTTTTTGTTTACGAATTGGATATAGATAGAGGCACCAGTTCAATACATCCTCTGCCAAATGCAATTGCCAGTCTTCCTCTTCACCCTTCAGAAATACAATTATTTTATAAATCAGATTCAATAAGAACAACCCTCCAACTAAAATAAAGTAAATAGTAAAAAAAGTATCCATTGTATTAACTAACCGATGAGTTCCATAACCGAAATCTACAGCAAGAATTTTATTCTGCCTAAAATAGATTTGAAAAGTTGTCTGCTTATACTTTAATGTTTAGTATAAGTTACTGAAATTAGTCTAACATCAACACCAGCAGTAGGTTGCAGTGATTAGAACCTATTTTAAAACGAACCCATCTTATACTTTCATTAAAAAATGCGGCATAATCAAAGTTTTGCGCTTATGTTAGCCGGGTTAATTTCTAAAAATTTAAAAATGTCATTACAAGGTCAACGAACAACAACCGGTGCAATTCCATGGGAAGAGTTTAAATCACTAATTGCTAAATTGGAACGAGATGGGAACTATAAATACTGTCTTTTGATTTCAATTGGTGTATTTACGGGGTTACGAATCGGTGATATACTCAAATTAAGATATACAGACTTTTCAAGGGGAGATATATTAGTCATAGTGGAACAAAAGACAAAAAAGACCCGAAGAATTAAATTAAATCACGATTTACTCGAAATAATATCTCGTGTTAAAAGGAAACAACTGATAGATGATGACAATGAATTTATTTTCATCAATAAGTATGGAACCAAACCTATTGATAAATCGTGGGTGAACGTATGTTTAAAAAAAATATTTAGGAAATATAAAGTACATGTAGATGGAAATGTATCTACCCATATGTTTCGAAAAACACTTGGAAACAGAGTTCTTAAATTGAACAACTACAGTAACCAGTCTATTGTTCTGTTAATGGAACTCTTTGGTCATTCTTCAATGGGAATTACAAAAAGATATCTTGGTATCAGAGAAAAAGAGGTTATGGGTGTGTATGAGAGTTTGAGTTTGTGATTCTTTTGGATTCCTAACATCTTCGTGCGGATAATAATTAGCGAACGATCACCGTCACGGTGGTGATCAGAATTATTGTTATCCGCACATTGATAAAGAATGTGGGGGGACCCCCCTGCCGGACTCCCTGCGGGACATCCTGCCTTAATATATACATATATATGAATCAAAACACCCTCTCAGAGTCGCGAGAAAAATATTTTCAGAAAAAATTGATCAGGGGGTGTATCTCACTAAAAGTAAAAATAAATTTTTTTCAATTTTCTCTAAAAAAATCAGTTTTACTCCTGCAGTAGTTTTTCCAGAATTTTGACCATAGGGTAGGTATCTAACTTACAATAGTCTATATGTTGAAATACCCTTGATCAACAATATGTTTGGTTCTATCCTCTCCTCTATCTCTAATATATTTTAGAAACTCTCTTTCAGATTTATGACCGGAAAAGTGCATGATATATAATGATGACATTCCTTTTTTATAATTATTGGTACAGAAACTTCTTCTACCAGTGTGTGTCTCTATCATCTCCCATTTTAGTTTATTTCTTTTTACTAACCTCCCTCCTTTGGTAATTTCTGTTTTTATAACCTCATTAAATCCTAATATCCTTCCTACAATCTTAATATTTTCATTGATATCAGTATCATGAAGATACGGTGGGGGTTGATTGTTGTATCGGGACATAATCTCTCGTATTTCCAATGTAATTGGACAATCTACAATGTTCTTGGTCTTACATTGTTTGATTCTAAAACACTTCAATCCACTAATATCAACAATATTATCTGATGTAATTCCATTGTAATCACTAACTCGTTGACCGGTATAACATCCCATTAAAAATTTATCTCTTGCCAATTCCATTCTCTTATTAAACGATAAATCTAATTTCAATATTTGATTTGTTTCATCTTCATTCAGATAAATTGCTGTGGTTTCTTCCGTGGATACTTTAAAATATTTTAGTGGAGGATTCGATATCAAACCTTGATTCTTGGCTTCGATTACATACATTTTAAGGTTTTTAAAGTGTTTTGATATCGTATTTAGAGCCAAGTTCTCTCTAATCTCAAGAAACTGTCTAAAATCATCTAAAAAGGTTTTGTTAAACGAACTAAAGTCAACTGTAACTTTTCTTATTCGTGTATATTTCTTCAATTTTGTTAATGTTCCTTTGTATAGAGTAAATGTAGGTTTCTCTATTCTATCTTTCTTTTGGTAAAGATAATTTTCAGAAAACTTAAAAAAATCAATCGGAACCTTTTCTTCTTTTTCAACTGGAACTAATTTCCCTGTTATGATATCTAATGTTTCTTTTATTAACTCCTTGGTAATTGGTCTTTCTTCATCTATAAATCGACTATTCGCATTCATTAGTTCTGTCTCCAACCTATTTAAGTAGTTATTGACTGTATGGGAATTGATAATTCTTGATTTGTTGGTTTTTACACGTTGTTTTTGATAATCCCAATCGGAATAGGAAACAGTATATCCTGTGGAATAACTAACTCGTTTGTCTGCTCCTCCGAAGGAGAACCACAATACAATTAAACTTTCTTGGCATCTATTTTCTAATAGATACTTTTTTGAATGTTTCAAACTAAACCGAACGGCCGACTTTGTTGACCTTAGAGCCTTATACATATTTCTTAAATTAAATGATCTAAGCTAATATATGGCGAGAATACCGGTTGCTCGAGAGGTTGCTCCGCAGGTTTAAATCCTTGTTATTTGGTTTGATTTCTCTATACTATTTTATCATGATTTTGTCATTATACTGTTGATTTTCATTGACTTATGTAAAAACACATGAAATGAGGTAAAACCTAAAACTTCCTGGAGGCACCACTTTAAAAAAAACCACTCATTTGAGTGGTTTTTTCATTTTTAATGCAATCGATACCAAAAATTAACCAAAAATTAAAATGTCTTTACTTAATCATAATTTTTTTGGTGGTAGAAGCTCCATTAATTTCGATGTTCAAGAAGTAAAATCCTCGATCCATAAAAGAGACATCCAATACGTCTGACCCTAATTGTGTGGATAAAACAGCCCGTGCATTCACATCAAATACATTGATAGTTTTTAAACCCAAAATACGTGATTGTATATTTATAACACCATTTTCGACTGGATTAGGGAACACTGAAAATTCAGGTTTATAAAATTGATCTGAAGACAAGGTAAAACTTGAAATTTTCCATGCTAATGGCACTCCATTATCTCCTTTCCAATTGGCAACATTTCCAACCAAAGCTAATATTTCCGCTTTCGTTTTTCCTGCTAATGGGTTTGTGACGGCATCAAAATAGATATTGTCATATTCATCGCCTGAACCTGTGCCCGAACCAGCAGCTACAGCGGTTGATCCATTGGTTAGACCCGTAGGAATCGCTGTACTATTTGTGCTCGTTGCATCGTGCCAAGCAGAACTGTGGCTAGTGATCGCAAAAATAAAATTTGGCGCTGGAAAAGGATTGGTTCCTGACCCATCCCAATCTGCTGGTGGTGTGCCCTGAAAGGCAATAATTTGATCGCCAGCCCCTGAGAGTGAAAAACTACCTCCATAATTAGAAATACTAACGGATCCATCTGTTGGAAGATTAATTTGACCATTGGTATTGGCATCTTCTTCAATCGAAATGACGGTACCTCTAGTAATTGCTGTTGGTGCCGTGTATTGGACCACACCTTCAGTCAAGTCATCACTTCGCCATGAACTAGTCGCTGCGTTCCAACCTGTTTCTGTAAAATAAATAACCGTACCTGCACTAAGGTCTACTAATGGAATGAATTCAAATCGATCATTTCCATCCGCTATTAAGGACGTCACAATCAAATCTCCAGATGAAAGAGTAGTTTGTCCAAAAGTAACGAGGGTCGTAATTAAAAAAATAAAAAAGTAATGTGTTTTCATAATATAAATTTAGGTGTTTAAATATACAAATATTTTTTTCATTTTTCCAAACTATAAACTCAAAAAAAGACTCTCTTGCCTACTCACCCAATTGTATCGTGTGGTTGTCAAGTCTGAAAGACGTAGCTAGAGTTTTACACGTTTTTCAGATTTTTCTATCCGGTAATTATTTGCTAAATTCGTAGCTAAACCAACTGCCTATTGGCAGGCAGCCCAACTAATCAAACACTAATACATTGCTACTCATTTAAAAAAAACCTAAATTCTAAAACAAATCACTATGAAACCTTTCATTTTAAAACCGCTCCTTATTTTAAGTATTTCTTTATTGATTGTTTCTTGTAAAGAAAAAAGTGCAAACGTATATACGGAAGCAGAAATTGCTTCAGAATCAAAAAAAGTCAGTGACTTTTTTCAGAAAAGCTTTGATGAAGGCGTCGATATGTATCCAGAATTTCAAACGCGACTTGGCATCAAAAAAGATTACGGAAAGCTGAATGACAACTCGCCAACTTTAGAAGAAAAGAATTTAAAAATAAACAAAGAAGAATTGGCATGGTTAACCGACTCTGTCAATGTAGCCGCACTCTCTAAAGAAGTGCTCTTGAGTTATAATCTCTTTAAACAAGATCTCGAAAACAGTATTGAGGATTATAAATACCGACTTCACGACTACCCTGTCAATCAAATGTTTGGCGCCCAGTCTGGAAAACCTGCGTTTATGATCAACATGCACCGTATTGATGATGTGAAAGATGCAGAAGCTTATATTTCTAGACTAAATGGTTTTAAGACCTATTTCGATCAATTAGTAGAAAACCTAAAAGCCCGTGAAGCGATTGGCGTTGTGCCTCCAAAATTTGTGTTTGACAAAGTCGTCCAAGATTCAGAAAATATCTTGATTGGACAACCTTTTGATTCTTCTAAAAAGCAAAGTACTTTATTAAAAGATTTCTTGAAAAAAGTAAATGAATTAGAGATCGATGCCAAAACAAAAACACGTTTAGAAACACAAGCAAAACAAGCGCTCTTAACATCTGTAAAACCCGCTTACAACGGCTTAATTTCTTTTATGAAAGCACAAAAGAAACGCGCAAATTCTGATCATGGTGCGTGGAAATTCCCTGATGGCGAAGCCTTTTTTAATACTGCTTTAAAAAGAACCACCACGACCGATTTAACTGCTGATGAAATCCATGAAATAGGATTAAGGGAAGTGGCTCGAATTCATGGAGAAATGGATGCGATTCGCAAAAACGTTGGTTTTGAAGGCAACTTGCAAGCCTTTTTTCAGTTTATGAAAACGGATAAACAATTCTATTATAGCGAAGATAAACAAGGAAAAGAGGCCTATTTAAAAGAAGCTGTGCATTTGATTGACAGCATGAAAACACGACTCGATGAACTCTTTATCACAAAGCCCAAAGCAGATATCATTGTAAAAGCTGTAGAGTCTTTTAGAGAAAAATCGGCTGGAAAAGCCTTTTACAACCGTCCTGCTGCCGATGGCTCTCGACCCGGAATTTATTACGCCAACTTATATGACATGGAATCCATGCCAACCTACCAAATGGAAGCCTTAGCATATCACGAAGGAATCCCAGGACATCACATGCAATTGGCCATTCAACAAGAGTTAGAAGACGTTCCAATGTTTAGAAAATTTAGTGGGTATACCGCCTATACCGAAGGTTGGGGATTATACTCAGAATTTATCCCAAAAGAAATGGGCTTTTACGCCGATCCTTATTCGGATTTTGGACGTTTGGCAATGGAACTATGGAGAGCCTGTAGACTGGTAGTCGATACTGGGATACACACCAAAAAATGGACCCGAGAGACCGGTATTAAATATTATACCGACAACACTCCAAATGCGGAGTTAGACGCCATTAAAATGGTCGAAAGACACATTGTAATGCCAAGTCAAGCAACCGCCTATAAAATTGGAATGCTAAAGATTCTAGAACTGCGTTCAAAAGCAAAAGATGCGTTGGGAGACCAATTCGATCTTCGTGAGTTTCACGAAGTGGTCATTTCTCATGGTGCCATTCCTTTAAACGTTTTGGAAAATTTTGTAAACGAATACATTGCGTCTAAAATTTAATAAAAAACCACATTCAAACAAGGTTCTAAACTGCTGAAAAATGAAACAAACAATTTATCAAGTTGATTCGTTTACAAAAAAAGCCTTTAAGGGCAATCCTGCTGGGGTGATGATTCTCAAAGAAGATCTTGAAGACGCGTTGATGCAGAATATTGCCATGGAAATGAATTTGTCTGAAACGGCTTTTGTAAACATTTCGGAGACGCCTTTTAGTATTCGATTTTTTACGCCTACATCCGAAATTGAGTTGTGTGGACATGCAACTCTTGCCGCTGCCCACCTGTTGTATGATAACAAAACGATCGCAGAAAATGAACGTATTGAATTTAAATCCAAAGGCGGCCTTTTAAAAATTTCGAAAGAGATTAATGGAATTAAAATGGTATTTCCTATCTATAAAATCAAAAAAATAGAAACGCCCAAGAATTTTAAAGAACTCATTGGCTTTACGCCTATGGAGGTGTATAAATGTTCAAGTGATTGGACCATTGCCATTGCCAACAATGAAAAAGACATTAAAGACGCAAAACCTGTTTTTAATAAAATGATTGAAAATGGACTTGGCCATTTGATGATCACCGCGCTTTCAGAAAGGGACTCCATCGATTTTGTAGTCCGTTGTTTTGTCACCATCTATGGAATTGATGAAGATCCTGTGACCGGATCTGCTCAATGTGGCTTGGTCCCTGTTTGGAATTTAAGAACTGGAAAAAGCGAGTTTTTCGCTGAACAAATTTCCGAAAGAACTGGACAATTACACGTAAAATTAGTGGATGATACGGTTGAAATTATTGGAAACGCAGTGACTATTTTTGAGGCACAAATAAATCTGTAAGCAAGGCAAGCACTGATTTCGTGTTGATTTCAATGCAATTATTAGGGAACTCATTTTATTTTGTTACTTTTATCTCAGATGATGACCCCAAGTCAAAATCTTCACAACCAATTGATCTAATATTTAGATATTGTTTTACTGAATAACGTATCGGAACCATTCCGATAGGCTGCATTTTTAGCAATAGATAAACGACATAAATACAACAGTGCGTTTATACAGTAGTTAGACACAAACATAATGAACAACATGAACAACATGAACAACATGAACAACATGAACAAAATAAGAAACAAATATGAAATTAGAAAAGATATTAGATAAACTTGGCTCATTAGAAAAGAACTCGTTTATAAAAATTATTGACAATATCATTTCAAAAAACCCGAAAAATAGCAAAGAAATTGACAAGATTTTAAGCTCATCAGACAAAGGATTAAAATCAGTTGACAATCAAAATATAGCTAAAGTTTTTGCTTTAACTTCAAATGAATTTCAGGAACACATAAAATGTGAGTTTCAAGAAATCACTTCACAACTTGATGTTTTAATGGACATTTTAATTCGTGACGGAAATTGTATAATGAAACAAGATTGGTTTTCGAGATTATATGAAAATGAAATAAAGCACCTGAAAAACAGGATAAAAATCTTAAACGCAGATTTTGAAAACGATAAATCAGAGCTAAGCGAAACAAGGAAAAGAGATTATAAAATCTATAAAACTTGCTTACATACGGCATATTACAACGACCAAGAAAATAATCGTGAAGCCAAAATTACGTCAGATGAGCTGTCCATTATTTTAACTCTTTCAAAACAACTTGGGCTTTCACAAGAAGAAATTAAGCTGATTAATTACTCAATCTTACCAATCAAAAAAATAGATATTCAGACTGTAATAAAAGGACTTAAAAATATTGGCGTAATCTTCTACTCTAACAAGGAAAATACGATTTATGTTGCAGATGAAATGGTAAGACTTTTACGCAAAATCCGTGAAAAAGAAATAGCAGAAAAATTTTATCGTAGAACTCTAAAACTTTTGAGAGAACCAATAATCAATCAAATTTCAAAAGATCACAATATTAACCGAAAACTGACCTACTCTCAGAAAATTGAAGGAATTATTAAAGAAGGTGTTTCATTTACCAATTTATTATTGTCAGACATATATAAAACAGGAAGTACACTAACCGAAAAGAAGAAATCTTTAAACGAACTTTGTGAAAAAGGACTGAATATTAGCAATCTAAAAGGCAGTACGTTAGACGATAAAATTAGCAATTTAATTGAATATTTTGAGAATATTGAGCGTGACGAAAAAGTTGGTATTTCTCTTGACGGATTTGACAAACTTCTAACTGAATTAAATATTTCTTTACCGAAATTAAATAAGCAGATAAAAGAACAATTTGAATTTCAAGACGAATTTGTGTTAAAAGCAGATTTTCTACTGGATTATAATATAAAACCAAGAGATATTTTAGATTTAATATTTAAAGATGATAGAATAAAATTTCTAAAAGACAACGGAATTAAACAAAGAGGAGATGATATTTTAAACATTCTGGAGCATTACAAAGATGTCGAAAACTTGTATTTAGAGAATTATGAAAACGTAGCATACAGAAACCTAAATTTGCTAAAAGACAACGGAATTGTAATTAAAGAAAGTGAAATTGGTTTAAAATTTGAGGAACTGACAAGTGTGATTTTTAAAGGAATTGGATTTAATGTAGATGAAAAGTTTAAAAAACAACTGAATACAAAAAAGGATATGATGGATATTCTTTTAAACTTGGGGAATCAAGAAATTATAATTGTTGAGTGTAAAACAAGTAAAGAAAGAGGTTATAATAAATTTAGTTCGGTTTCACGACAATTAAAATCTTATCAAAATCTAGCATTAAAAAACGATTTACGAATTGTAAAAATATTACTTGTTGCACCAGAGTTTAGTGATGACTTCGTTACTGATTGTGAAATGGACACAGAAATGAATTTGTCTTTAATTACAGCTTCTACCCTTTCGAAAATTTTTGAAGCATTTAAAACGTCTAAATATCAAGAATTTCCTCACGTTTTGTTTAGAGATATTGTAATTAATGAGGAGAGAATATTAAAAGCATTGAGCAAATAATACCAGTGCCTAACAATAGTAACCGTTGCGCAACCCTTCTAAAAAAAAATAAACCCCCGCAGCGCAAAGTCTCCAGACTTAGCGGAACTAAAAAAATTATAAAAAGCGTAGAAATTACAATGAATTATATAAGGATACTTAACGACATCACGCCAAAAGCATGACGGCAGTTGTGGATTTATTTACTAACTTTAGGGCGTAGCCACTCGCCGAATGCAAGCGCAACAAATCAAAAACAAAAACCTCGCGGTACTTTGAATAAATGAATGAACTTTTAGACTATTTTAAACAAACTATTTCCATTTCATCTGAAATAGAAAACAAACTGAGTGAAGTTATTAAAGAAAAAACGTTCGTAAAAGGTGAAATAATTCTTTCTGATAATTCTATAAAAAAAGAACACATTTTTGTTGCAAGTGGTTGTTTACGGTCTTTTTACAAAACAGAAAACGGAAAAGAATACACCATTCAATTCGCCATTAAAAATTGGTGGATCAGTGACTATATGACACTCTATTCAGATGCTAAATCGAGCATCTCCATAGAAAGTTTAACCCCTTCTAAAGTTTTTATTCTTGATAAAAATAACGTTGATAAGCTTTATAAAGAACATCCTGCTTTTGAAGCCTTTCAGCGAAAAAATTTTGAAAAACGGATCGCCATACTTCAAAAACGAATTTTAAGTTTATTAACGCTTTCAGCATCGGAAAAATACGATCAATTTTTAAAGGATTATTCAGACTTTGAAAAAATAATACCAAACTATCAGATCGCCTCGTATTTAGGAATAACCCCACAGAGTTTAAGTAGAATCCGAAAAGAGCGAATTAAAAATTAATTTATTACCATAGATTCATTTTTGTGTTTTAATTATCATTTACTTTTGTTGTGATTATTAAAACATAAGACCATGAGTTTTTTAGATAAATTAAATGAACGGTATGCGACTAAAGCTATGAATGGCGAAGTCGTGCCTCAAGAAAAAATAGACACCATTTTAGAAGCGATCCGATTAGCGCCAACTTCTAGCGGGTTACAACCTTTTGAAGTGTTTGTCGTGACTCATAAAGAGACTAAATCTAGCATCAAAGAAATTGCTTGGAATCAACCGCAAGTAACGGATTGTTCCCATTTATTGGTGTTCGCTGCTTGGGACAATTATACAGAAGACCGCATTAATCATATGTTTGATTTGACGAACGAGATCCGAGGTTTTAAAAACGAAGGTTGGGAAAGTTACCGTCAAATGCTATTATCATCTTATCCACAAAAAGATGCAGAAATCAATTTTCAACATGCTGCACGACAAACCTATATTGCGTTTATGGCCGCGATGACTCAAGCTGCTTTTGAAGGGGTTGATTCCACTCCAATGGAAGGATTTGATGCAGATTCATTGGATAAAATTTTAGGCTTAGGTGAAAAAGGATTACGAAGCACATTATTATTACCACTAGGCTATAGAGACACCGATAAAGATTGGTTGGTGAACCTGAAAAAAGTTAGAAAACCAATGACAGAATTAGTAACTTATATATCCTAAAACAAAAACCTAAACCATGAAGAAAAAAATAGTAATTGGCTTAGTCAGTATCATTGGCCTTGCGTTTATCACATTATACCTCACAAGCAGACCTACAGCCACCGAAGATGGTGCCTTTATACCATC
>Ga0209715_1003161_pt1 | contig 11983 bp, 10 predicted proteins | sample COGITO_mtgs_1205_2_FD_184809 | JGI IMG/M metagenome (GOLD analysis project Ga0209715, IMG submission 184809) | Pelagic marine microbial communities from North Sea - COGITO_mtgs_120503 (SPAdes) (version 2) | ecosystem: Environmental > Aquatic > Marine > Epipelagic ...
GCATTGGTATTGTTATGTAATTCTATCCAATCCGAAAATTCTCCATATTCACTTTGTACTACATTGTCATTTATTGCTAATAATTCATTTATTGCTATTTCTCCGCTATTAATAGGCAAAACATATTGATAAAACTCATAAGCAGCTCTTTTTGGAGAGAATTGACCTGAACTATCATTTTCTGCATATACATAATACTGTGTTTGATTTCCAATATTGCTGATTTTGGCTCCGTATATATAGTCCCCAGAAATTCCATCGTTATTATTGCCGTCGTCTAACATGGTAATTTCTTGAAAAATACCATAATTCGAAGACCTGAAAAATAAAATTACGTCATTGGCATCTTCTACTTTTGCAGTTATCCATAAATCGTCTCCAATAGATAAACTATTGGAAGATTCTCTCACTGAGTCTATGGCTAGGTTATGGGTATAACCAGAATAATTGTTTAAATAGTTAAATCTATTATTCATTAAATCACTTATCCCTGGATAGTTAATAATATTATTGACTGTAGAATCTAGGTTGTTTTGAAAATGTAGATAGCTATAAAATTTATTGGAATCTAAAAAAACACTTTGATCTATGGTATTATACATTTTATTTGCGCTATCTAAATAATTTAAATTGGCAAAGTTTTCTTCCATTATTGTTTTTAAATGTGCTATGTACATTTTTTTATATCTATTATCTTCAAAAATATTTCTCATTAGCGGTCTGGGGAATACAGAAACATCGTAAAGGTGACTTAAGGGATCTAATGTCTTAGCTTGTGGTATGGTAAATCCAGAAAAAAAGCTAGACGCATCAGTTAATCTAAAACTTCCAAAAGACATATTTAAATCCCATAGTATTGGATTGAATCTTCCAGCATTGTCTTTGTATAAATAATAGTTTTGAGCATAACCAATATAGCTGTCTAAATTTACTATGCTATAATTTAAAGCATGCATCCACAAAGTTCTATCTACATTTAAAACCTGATTTATAGAGCTTTTAAAATTATTAAGCGTATCAATTAAGAAATACAAGTCACTCCATCCAAAATCGGATTTAATCGTATAAAAATTTCCGTAATTCAAAGAATCGTTCCCTGGCGACAAGCTTAAATTAGAATTTTCTCCAAATAGATTCAAACTAGTAGGGTTGCATTTGAAAAATGAATTATTCCTAGATTGGTAATGCTTACTAAGAAAATCTTTATTTACGGATTCTATGTTGGAATAGAGTCCCCAAAGCGTATCGTTAATATATAAATTGACAAAATTAGCTTCAGAAGAAGGCATGTATTTTCTGGCTATTTGGTAAGAAAGTGCTTCTCTTATAAATGAAGGGTCATGAATACAATTACTCAATTTTATTTTGTTAAATCCTTGAAACTCTTGGTCATCAATTATATAATCCAATTTTACATTGAATGGATTTTTAATTTGTGTAATGTTTACCGAACTATATCCTTTGTATCTTATTCCAACACTATCGTATTGATTTCCATCAATTTTAATAGTGGCTAATATTCTCTGCTGGTCACCTAGAACGTACAGACTATCTAGAAGGTTTTTCCAATTAGGCTGGTCAAAATAAAATTTAATCTCTCTTAAAGAATCAGTTTTATAAAAGCTCTGACAAAATAAATTATTGATAAATAAAAAACTACATAATGAAATAATAAGCCTAAAATTCATTTTTATCAAGAATTATTTTTTTGGTGTAGAAAACTCCCTTGGAATCTTGAATCTTGACCAAATAAATTCCATTAGGCTGGTTAGAAAGATCAAGTTCTGTATTACTAATTTTAATAGGTAATAATTTCCCATAGACATTAATAATATTAATGCTAGCTGATTTACTTAAACCATCAAAATTGAATACCCCTTTGGAAGGGTTGGGGTAAATAGAGAATTTCGAATCTTCCTTATTTTCTATTCCAACACTACATGGGTTGTTAAGAAGTGATATTATTCCAGGATGTTCACATTCGTATCTAAATGCTTTTGCAGGTCCTCCACCATTATATTGCCAAACAATATTATCGTTTTGGTCTACTTCATACATTATTCCCGCTCCTCCTTGTCCGCCTGAAGTATTCACAAAAATATTTCCATTAGACATTCTATCGGCTGCAGACTGTCCTGGAGCAGAATACTGACAAACATATCTAGAATCGTACGATGCAGGTCCAAATGCTTGTCCAGAAGTTCTAAAATAATTATTTCCATTAGTAGAATCTAACGGGGCTAGAAAAACATCCACAGTAGATTGGGTATTGTTAATTCCTTTATTATTAAATATTTGAAGATATCCTCCGTATGGTCTTCCATCGTCTTCAATCCACCTTATGTCGTGTACTGCATTTGGAATTATTTGATTTCCTGAAAGTCCATAATTGGAAGGGTTGCCCCACCTGTATAAAATGTCACCTCCTTTTCCTGAGTTTCCTCCAGAATGAGTTGCTGCTTCGCTAGTGGTTGTGCTATGGTCAATTATATATACTTCACTTGCATGTCTAGATGAAAATGCAATTTGGTCTAAATCTGCATTGTAGTCTATTCCGTTTATATGAAACCAATCCCCGCTATTCATTCCTGGAGGACCACCTCCCGTAGCGGAAATCATATTAATATCTATAAGTTCAGGATGGTTAGAAATTACTCCAAAATTATCTTTGCTTGAATCGTGGTCTTGTATAAGATGATCCCAAATATGCCATTCCCACACTATTTGTCCACCACTTCCGTTTTGAGCAATTTCTACAAAGTGAGTTGGCCATTTTGAAGTTGTGGCCCCGTTGTATCCAGCTTGTGTTAATTCGCTTACTGTCTTTACTTCCCAGGCAATTAACATTACATTATCGCCAACCAAGCATATGTCATGATGAGAACAATGGTTAGAATTAGAATAAATAAACTCCCATACTACATTTCCGGAAGGATCTATTTCTTGAACCACACCACCAATAGCAGCTCCATTGAGTTGATTGGAAGCATATTTTCCTCCTCTTACAATATTTCCATTTTCTTTTAAAAGAACTGTATAATTACATGCAACATTACAATTCCAAGTTTTGGCAATACTTCCATCTTTATCAATTAAATAAGCAGTATTTTGATTTTGACTGTTGTACAGAGCAAATCCGTTAAAATCTTGACTGGTAATGGAAATTTGAATAATTGCTAGAATAATAAATAGAATTTTATTCATTTTTTGTAAAGTTTAAAAGAAATATACAAAAACACTCAATGCGCGCATTGGATAATTATTTTTTTTTAATATTTAATTTTCAAACATCAAATTAATGGAACACTTTTAATAATACATTTGAACAACAATCAAAAATTAGTATGAGTAAAAGTAAAGTAACTTTTGGACAAGCATTTAAAACCATTATCTGGCCTAGAAAAAAATTATTATTTATTGGTCTTTTTTTAATAGTAATTAGCAAAGCTTCCGGCCTTGTTACACCAATTATAATGAAAACTTTTGTAAACGACGCTCTAGGAAAAGATATGGAGTTGACCCTTAAAATTGTAGGAATTGTAATTTTCTCAATATTGGTTAATTCTTTAACTTCTTATCTTCTTACTAGGTTTATCGGAGTGGAGGCACAACATCTTATTGCAGAACTGAGAACTAAAGTTCAAAAGAAAGTACTTACTCTACCAATTAATTATTTTGACAACAATAAGTCTGGAGCACTTGTTTCTAGAATAATGACAGATGTAGAAGGGGTGAGAAATTTAGTTGGAACAGGTTTTGTCCAGCTTATCGGTGGCATAATGGCATCATTAGCAGCTTTTACATATTTAATCACCATAAGTTTTAAACTAACGATTTTTGTCCTATTGCCAATGGCTCTTTTTGCTATAATCGCTCTTAAAGCATTTGGTTATATACGGCCAATTTTTAGAGAAAGAGGTAAGAAAAGTGCCGAAGTTTCTGGTCGTTTGACAGAGTCTTTAAATGGAATTAGGGTAATTAAAGGTTTTGGTGCTGAAGCACAAGAGTTAACTATTTTCTCCAAAGGAGTAGATGAAATTTTCCAACTGGTTAAAAAAAGCATGACTGCCCAAGCTTTAATGGCTAGCTCTGGAGTTCTTATGATTGGTTTGGCAAGTGCTGGAGTTATGGGCATTGGAAGCTATTTAGGTTTAGATAATGGAGAATTTATTTCTTACACTGCAATGATTGCATTTTTAGTAGCACCAATTATTCAGATAGGTAATATTGGAAGTCAATTTACAGAAGCATTTGCAGGTTTGGATAGAACAGAAGAAATAATGTCAATGAGTCCTGAGGAAGATGAAAGTGTAAGAAATATAGAGCTGGATTCTATTAGTGGTGATGTTGTTTTTAAAGACGTTTCGTTCTCTTATTTAGAAGATTCGGAAGTCATCCACAATATTTCTTTTGAAGCCAAAAAAGGGTCGATGACTGCTCTTGTTGGAACTTCTGGTTCAGGGAAGTCTACTATTGCAGGGTTAACAGCTTCTTTTTTAAATCCCAACTCTGGTAAAATAACTGTTGATGGAATTGATTTATCTAAAATTAAATTATCAAGTTATAGAAAGAAATTGGGGGTAGTTCTTCAAGACGATTTTTTATTTGAAGGTACCATAAAAGACAATATTCTTTTTCCCAATCCTAAGGCAAGTGATAAGCAATTGCAAGATGCAATAAGAGCGGCTAATGTTCATGAATTTACAGAAAGGTTTGAAGATGGGATAAATACTCTAATAGGGGAAAGAGGGGTGAAACTTTCTGGGGGTCAACGTCAAAGAATAACTATTGCTCGTGCGATTATTGCTAATCCAAGAATACTTATTTTAGATGAAGCTACTTCTAATCTCGACAACGAAAGTGAGTCTTTAATTCAGGAAAGTTTAAAAACTTTAATGAAAGGGAGAACAACTTTTGTTATTGCCCATAGGTTAAGTACCATAAGACAAGCAGACCAAATATTGGTTATTGAAAATGGAGAGATTGCAGAGAAAGGAACCCATGATAATTTACTTTCTTTAGAAGGGAGATACTATAAACTCCATAAGTATCAAGCAAGAATTTGATTCATTTTATTAAATATAACAGGTTTTTTTCTCTGTTAAACAGCTTTTTATTTAATTTTAAATAATTCTTATTTTAATTACATACATAGAGTTATTAATTAAAAAAATGATCTTTTTTCTCTATAAATAGATAATAATAGTAGTTTTGTGCTTTATTATAAAATATATATTATGAGTAACGGAACAGTTAAATTTTTCAACAATGCCAAAGGATTTGGATTTATTACACCTGAAGATGGTGGAAAAGACGTATTTGTACACAAGAATGGATTATCTGAAGATATTCACGAAGGTGATAAAGTAAGTTATGATGTTGAGGAAAGCCCAAAGGGGTTGAATGCAATTAATGTCAGAGTAGATTAATATTCTTACTTTAAAATAATTTCATTGATTGAGCCTGTCATTTTTGATGGGCTTTTTTTTTGCTCATTTTAAAGAAACTTTAATTAGTTATTGTTGAACAGTTCTTATATTAATTACAGAATTAGATTAAATTGTAGAAAAACAATTAAAATGAAATATATAAAGTTTCTAGTAGCTTTAACAGCGGTTTTCTATTTGCCGTTAACGTTAAAATCACAAGATAGTACAAGTATTCACGATTTATTTTACAAAAAACAACAGCAATCTCTCTCTCTTCTTTCTGGATGGTCTGTAGGTAATCTTATTTACAGTCCTTTAGCTACCAATAATCTTTTTAGTCCGGAATCTACCAATGAACATTTTCATCAAATGAATTTCAGTTGGAATTTATTGAACGTAGGTATCGCTGGTTTAGGTCATATCATAGTAAATAAAGACAGTAAGAAACCTTGGGATATGAAAACCTTGTATGACAAAAAGAAAAAAGCAGAAAAGAGTATTATTATAAATATGGGTCTAGATTTAGCATATATGGTTACAGGTTTTTTACTTAAAAATAATGCTCAAAAAAATAATTCAGAATATTCAATGAATAAAGGATATGGCAATTCTCTTATTTTACAAGGCGGATATCTGCTATTCTACGATGCAATTTTTTTAATGAAACTCAAAAAAATATTAATCAAGAAAAAATCTAATAAAGTAGAAGTAACTAATTAGATTTTTAGTATTAATTTATGGGTTTTTCTCTTAAATAATAAAATATGGGTTTAACAAATAACGACATTTTAAAAAAACTTCGTGTTGCTTTAAAGATGCGGGATGATGATATTGTAAAGGTATTGTCTTTGGTTGATTTTAAAATTTCCAAAAGCGAATTGGGGGCTTTTTTTAGAAGTGAAGACCATCCAAAATACATGGATTGTCAGGACCAGATTTTAAGAAATTTCTTAAATGGGTTAATTATTCACAAGCGTGGTCCAAGAGAGGAAAGAAACAAATCAAAAGCTAAAAAAATATAGCAAGTTTTATAATTTTATACCCAAAAAACACTCATTTTGAAATTGTTTAAAAAGTCTAATAAGAAAAATATGTAATCTGTTTTATTATAAATACATTTAATAATAGTTTAATTTTTAAATAATAAAAATGAAAAATATCTACCTATCTGTACTTTTTTTAATTCCTATTTGGATTCTTTCTCAAAACAATTCAAAATTAGACCATCAAAAGAGAGTTCATATTAAAAACGACAATACTTACATTCAAAAATCTTTACCTATTTATTTAAATTTTTCTACTGAACCCAATGGTAAAAACTACACCTTAAACAGCAAAGTTTCTAAAGATTATACCAATCCAATGTATTTAGATACAGAAGGAATAAACTATATTAGAAGTAAATGGGCAGTTGATAAAAACACGAAGAAAGCTGTCTCTCCTCAGCAAGAAATTTTATTCGAAATTTATGCAGATGGTTTAGCACCTAAAACAATATCTGCTTTCAAAAATGCTCCAAAATATATTTCAAATAAAAATTATTATGGAAAAGGACTAGTTGTTAATCTAAATGCAAAAGACTATGGGTCAGGCTTGGAAAATATTCATTTTAGATTAAATTCCGATGGCTTTAAGGTATACAGCTCAAGTTTAGAAATGAACAAAGAAGGAGAAATTAATTTATATTATTATTCTTCTGACAACGTTGGAAATTCTGAAAGAATTAAAAACAAAGGATTTGTCGTCGATTTAACACCTCCTACTACCGCTCATTCTATAAAAGGTATTGTTTACCAAGAAACTATTTTATCTCCTAAAACCTCCTTTATTATTTCATCTAACGATAACTTGTCAGGTGTTAAAAACACTTTTTACCTTTTTGATGAAACTGATAAATCATACTACAGTAGTAATATTAAATTGTATAATTTGAAAGATGGTGACCACGTTTTAAAGTATTGGTCAACCGATAATGTAAAAAATAGTGAAATGGATAACGCAAAGACATTCTCATTTTATCTTGATAAAATTTCTCCGGTTTCTAAAATGGATATAGTTGGAGATTTATTTCTTGGAAAATATAATTACGTAAGTGAAAGAACTGAATTTAAACTTTCTTCAAATGACAATAAAGCAGGTGTAAAAAATATTCATTACAGAATAAATGGTAAAGAAAGGAATACATATTCAGGAAATTTTAAATTACCTAATAAGCAAGGGCTTTACAACATTAAGTACGATGCAATTGATAATGTTGAGAATCTATCAAAAAATTATTACAAAACTGTTTTTTTAGACAATAATCCACCTCAAACGTGGATAAAATATGGTTCGCCACAGTTTTTCAAAAATGGAGAGTTATTTATCTCTAATAAAACCAAAGTGATTTTAAATTCTAAAGATGGTGAGTCTGGAGTTCAAAATACATTGTATTCTATTGATACTCAAGCAATGAAAAATTACAGCTCTTTTACAGTTGACGGAGAAGGTAAGCATAGCATAAATTTTTATTCTACTGATAATGTTAATAATGCACATGAAAAAAGAGAAAGTAAATGTCATGTAGACAATACTCCACCTGAAATATTTCATAACTTTAGTATTGAGCCATCTGGAACTAAGAAAGATGGTGGAGAAACTTTGAATGTTTATCCTAACTACACTAGATTATACTTAGGAGCAACAGATCAAAAGGTAGGTACAGACAAGATTTTATATTCTATTGGAAAAGGTAAACTTGTTCCTTATTCAAGTGGATCTTCTTTAGATATTTCAGAATTAAATACTTTTTTGAAGAATAAACTTTATGAAGTTAACGTTCAAGCTATAGATAAGTTGGGAAATAAAAGTGAAAAAACAATTAGATTTTTTGTTGGAAAAAGTGACTAATTGGTTTTTAGTGAAATTGTCATTTCTACTTCATCGCCCACTAACATGTCTTTTTTAGAGCCTTTATAAGCAACTCCATATTTTTGGCGATCAAATTTTAAAGTTCCAGTAGCAGATTTATTTTCTACATCAAATATTACATCTTCTACCACTTCACTTTCTGTAATTCCTCTTACAGTAAGATTTCCATAAACAGTATTAGTACCTTTCTCAGAACTTGTAATTTCAAAAGTTGCTGTAGGAAAGTTGGCAACATCGAAAAAATCAGGGGATTCTAAATGAGCTACTAGCTTATTTTCTTCTGTTTTATATAAACTGTCAGATTGAGTCATAGTTTCCATATCAATGGTAATAGAACCACTAGTGATTGAATTTCCTTGCCAAACTAAATTGCCTTCTTTTATAGAAACAAAACCATTATGAGAATATATACCAACCATAACACCTTTCCATTCCACGCTACTAGTTGATGTATTAATATTTAAAGATTTCGGAACTGAATCTACTTCTTGAACTTCAGAAGGAGCATCTTGTTTATTTATTTCAGTATTTCCACAGGAAGAAATAAAAAGTGTAATAATAAAAGTAAAAGCTATTAGGCTGGTATTTTTCATATCTATTTTGTTAATGTTCAAGATAAATATAAAAAATATGTTTATTAAAATTGAAAATGTAAGAGGTCTTTAATTTGTAATTATTTTTTTTTAAATTACTTACAGAACTCAAACTAAAACTTATAAAAATGAAAAAATTATTACTTTTTGCTTTACCATTTATTCTATTCTCAAGTTGTATTCAGGAGGGATGTACAGATCCAGCAGCTTTAAATTATTCTAGTTCAGCAGTTTCAGATGACGGAAGTTGTATCTTAGAACAAGATATACAGAATCTTTACGTCGAAAATTTCACTCTATCCTTTGATAATTCTAGCTCGTTAGATTTTTATACTCCAAATTTCATTTACGAAGTTGGTGATATGATACTAATTGAAACTTTAAATAGTTTTGATGAATGGACTGCCTTGCCATATGTTTTTGGGGTTGATGTTCATATAGAAGGAAGTTATGAAGAAGATGGAACTGTCTGGATATCTTTAAATAACGATGATGGAACTGGATATTATCCAACCTTAGCCCTTACTTTACAATTTAGAGTTGGTTTAATTAAGCAAAGCGGATTAATAATTAATCCTAATCTTGAGTTTATGAACATTGACGAAGTTAGTTCTAGTATTTAAACTTTTAATATAGACCTACATCGTCTTTTTTCTCTAAACAGTGTTTTAAGAAATTATTTTAAGAGAATTCCCCCAAAATTATTAATGAATAATAGGGAGATAGAAGCTCTTTTGCTTACAATGTAGGTAAGACGCTGAATGATAATTTAATTAACAGTTAATCAATTAGTTATATTCATTATTATTAGGATATCTGCGCTAAATTTTTTAATTTAAGGAGATACATTTATAATTAAAATTTAAGGCATGGTAAATTTCACCCCAAAATTTATAAAAGAAAATAAAAAAATAATAATTCATGAAACTGCTTCAGATTATATGACAACCAATGTAATAACTTTTAAAGCAGATCAAGAAATTATGGATGTGACAGAGAAAATTATTGAAAGAAAAATTTCAGGAGCACCAGTAGTAAATAATAATGGGGAGATAATAGGAATTATTACAGAAAAAGATTGTCTTCGTGTTATTTACGATGAGAAATACCACAATTTGTTTCCTAATCAAGGAAAAGTAACTAATTACATGTCCAAAAAGGTCGTTACTGTAGATTATAATATTAAAATTAACGAATTAGCTAGTCTATTTATGAAATCCAACTTTAGAAGATATCCAGTACTTAGAAATGGTAAAATGGTTGGGGTAATAAGTAGAAGAGATGTTTTAAAAGCTTGTAAAAAAATAAAAAAAACATCTTGGTAATAATAACCTTGATAATGTTTTTCTTTGCGATTTAATTAATTGAATTAAAATCACTTAATACTAAAATGATAAATTTTTTAAAATGATTCGTATAGATGTTTCATTTAAAACATTACTTTTAAATTACAATTATAATATTTTAAAAATGAAAAAACCTTTACTATTATTATTTATATCCTTTAATATTTTTTGTTATTCCCAATGGAATAATGGAAATATTGCTTTTAACCAAATCCGAGCTAATATTGAATTTGTTGATTCAAATAGTTTTTTAGTTGCTGGTGGACAATCTTGGTCTAATGGTGGTACAAATATTAATATAGTTCAGTTAGCTCATCTATATAATATTTCAGCACATCAATCATCAATACTTGCTATGAATACTCCTAGACTAGAGCCTATAATGGTTAGAGGAGATAGTGGGGTTTATATTATAGGAGGTATATCAAATTGGGCAGATGTTAATGGTAACGGATGGTTGTATGAAAATACTATGGAAATTTATAAAGATGGAAATTTTACTCAAGTAAGCATTCCCTTTATTACTGCTGATGGACATGCTGTAGCTTTAAATGGTAAAATTATTGTTGCTGGAGGTTTAAAATACTGGAAATGGTATCAAGCTGCTGCAGACGTAGTTGGTGAAACTCAATTTTGGATTTATGATGAAGCAACTATGGTTTGGTCTTCGATCCCATCTACTGATAATAGATTTTATAGCAGCGCTGTTACAGATGGTAATATAGCAATTTTTGCAGGTGGTTTAACTATGTCAGATAACCCAAGTAGTATTTTAGACGGTTATAGTTTATCGAACGCTTACGAAATTTATGATAGTCAAACAGATAGTTGGACAACAGGAAACCTTGGACCAAATTCCGCTCGAGCAAAAATTTCTGCCTGCTATTGTAATGGTTACTTTGTGTTTGCTGGAGGATCAGTTGGTAATAATGTTGGATCTCCAAGAGTTGATATTTATGATGGAACAACTTGGACTAATCAAAATATGGCAAATGGGACAAGAGCAGTTGAAGCATGTGCCACTGCTGGAAATAAGATTTTATTTGCTGGAGGATTACAACATGATCTTACTTGGCATTATGGAGGTTCTAATATTACCAACCGAATTGATGTTTTTGATACACAAACACAATCTTTTAGTTATGATAATTTAACTCGTCCTCTAATGGATTTTAGAATGGCTGGATATGGTCGTCGTGCTGCTGCATCCCCTGGAGTTAGTTTTCCAGGTGGCAATTATACAGGATATAATGATGTACAAATTTATGAAGATGCTTCTTGGATTAATTCTATAAATGAAAATTTAAGTGATATTTCATTATATCCTAACCCAACTAAAGAAAATATTACAATTTCTTTACAAAATTTCAATGGGAGTATTCAATCTGAAGTTTATGATTTAATTGGAAATAGACTTAAATCTACAAATGAAACTACCATTAGTTTAAGAGATTTTGCTAAGGGAATATATATCATAAAAGTAACTTACGGCGATAGAGTAGAAGAGGTGAAAGTTATTAAGGAATAAAAACTTTTCTTACTTTAGAGACATAAAGATATGAATATCACAATTGTCTCTGGAAGTCATCGTAAAATCTCGCAAAGTATAAAAATTGCCAAAGCAATTAAAAGTGCGCTCAAGCCATTAAAAGAATGTGATGAAGCTAATATATTTGATTTAGCTAAAAATCCATTGCCTCTATGG
>Ga0209715_1003170_pt1 | contig 11958 bp, 10 predicted proteins | sample COGITO_mtgs_1205_2_FD_184809 | JGI IMG/M metagenome (GOLD analysis project Ga0209715, IMG submission 184809) | Pelagic marine microbial communities from North Sea - COGITO_mtgs_120503 (SPAdes) (version 2) | ecosystem: Environmental > Aquatic > Marine > Epipelagic ...
ATAAAATTGAAACCTCATCAAATTGCTCTTTGCCTCCAACAGAGTTAAAAAGTGCATCAGTAATAATTTGAGCTTTTTCTTCAATGTCTATGCCTGTAAGAATGAACTCCATGCCATTTCTATAACCACCAGCAAGATTAATACAGACTTTGTGAGTACTTGTTGGAGAGCTTCCTCTACATCCAGATACATATACTCTGTCTTTGGAAACTTCCTCAATATTCAAGGTATCAAAATGAGCTATGACATCTGGGTTTAAGTATGCGGGAGTACTAATTTCATATAAAAGCTGTGCAGTTACAGTTCCAGTAGAGACCAAGCCGCCAGTACCAGGATGCTTGGTAATGTAAAAACTTCCATCGTTTTTGATTTCAGCTATTGGATAGCCCACATTATTAAAGCTTGGGACCTCTTTAAAAAAAGAATAGTTTCCACCAGTTGCTTGGCAACCACATTCAATGATATGCCCAGCTGCTAATGCACCAGCCAATGCATCATAATCATCTCTCTTCCAATTAAATTTCCATGCTGCTGGACCAATGACTATTGCAGCATCCGTCACCCTTGGGCATACAACAATATCAGCGCCTTCATCTAATGCCTCTTTAATTCCCCAGGCTCCAAGATAAGCATTTGCTGTGAGTGTCTGACATCCTGATTTATCAATCGGAATATTTTTATCAATGTTAAGAAATGATTCTCCTTCATTTTTTAAGGAGTCCATTCTTGGCATTAAATCATCGCCAGTTATGTAAGCAACTTTGAGGGAAATTTTTAGCTCATCTAAGATTTTTTCTATTTCATTAGCCATAGAAGAGGGGTTCAAGCCACCCGCATTTGTAACAATTTTAATATTTTGCTCTTTGCATGACTTAGCTACTGCTTTCACTTGTTTAAGAAAAGTACCCACGTATCCCTTATCCTCTCCGCGCTGCATCTTTTGATTAAAAAGAATTGTCATGGTGAGTTCTGCTAAATAGTCTCCAGTCAGTACATCTATAGGCCCTCCATCCACCATTTCTTTAGCAGCAGATAATTTATCTCCGTAATAGCCGCTACAATTTGCAATTCTTATAATTTCTTCGCTCAAGATTTCTCCATTTTTATGCCATCAATAATGATTTTTGTTAAAAAGTTACTGGTTTCTTCAGGAGTTTGATGCAAATCTTTTAATAGTTTCTTAGATTGAAAATATCTACCAAGGCCTCCTAATAGTAACGCAGTTGCCTGAGTATCAATTTCTTTGATCTCATTTTTAATTCTTGCTTCATCTAAAAGATTTTTTATTAGGTCCGTTATGTATTGCTCATGATAGTCCACCATCGGCTTAGACGAATTTAAACTACTAAGAGATAGTGTGAATCTTTCAAATCTTGGCCCAACTGCTTGATTGGCAACAATTAAAAAACTTTCTAATTTTTTAATTGGAGAAGAATGAGTGTTCATTGCATCCATAGCAATCTTGCCGTGTTTTTTTAACACTCTATCAACTGTTGTCACGATAAGCTCCTCTTTGCTTGGTGCAATTTCGTATAGAGTTCTTAATGAAATTTTCAATTCTTTTGCAAGATCAGACATTGTTGAAAATGACTTTCCTTGATCAAGCATACTTTCTAGCTCATCCATCACCTCAAGATGGCGCTTTCCAATTTGAGGTGATTTGTTTGAAAGGATGGCTTGTGATTTCATGCTATTTGTCAAGAACGAGAAGGGTAGCTCCGTTATCAACTTGATCATTAAGTTTAATCATCACTTTAGCTATCTTGCCTGTCTCAGTTGCTTTAATTGCATGCTCCATTTTCATTGCCTCAATAATTACTAAAGTATCACCAGCTTTGACTTGACTGCCTTTTTTAACCTTCACATCAATAACTTTTCCAGGCATTGGAGCGATCAAACCTCCCTCAGGGACGTCATTACCCGGTTCTATAAACCTGGGTATAACAGATGCATTAACGTCTCCAAACGGCATGTTAATAAAGATTTCACTGCCTGCCTCAGTTACATGAGCATAAAATCTGTGAGAGTCTATCTCCACATCAATGCCAGCACTATCGCAATCGTAAATTTCACAAATGGAGCCCATAACCTCATATAAACTATCTTTATTTAATTTATACTTCACTTCTATCTCATCTTGTATAAAACGCAACTTAACCCTTTGAAGCGGCATTCTTCCATTGGTCCAGTTTGCAGGCATAAAATCTGTAACAGGGTCAGAGACTCTATTTTGTTGCGCTAGCCATAAAGCAACTGCTGTTGATGTTTGATGAAGCTCATTTGCAGAAAGATTCTTTTTAGTTTCTAAAGCTTCGCGTTCAATAAAGTCAGTTGTTGTATTTCCGTTTATGAAACTTTCATTTCTTAAGCAAGAAATTAAAAATTGACGGTTTGTTACTACACCTCCCATGTGAGCTCTTTCAAGTCCACGTGCTAACTTATTTGCAGCATCAATTCTATTAGGCGCCCAAGAAATAACTTTAGATAGCATGGGATCAAAATCTGTTCCAATGACACTTCCTTCTTCCACCCCTGAATCCCATCTTACCTCTGAAGCTAAACTAGTATCATATGCGTGCAATGTTCCTATTTCAGGTAAAAAGTTATTTCCAGGATCTTCAGCATATAATCTTGCTTCAATTGCATGTCCATGCCAATCAATATCATCTTGAGCAAATTCAAGCTCATCCCCTCTCGCTATCTTGATTTGCTCAGCAACTAAATCTATTCCTGTAACTTCTTCTGTAACTGGATGCTCAACTTGCAGTCTAGTATTAACCTCTAAAAACCAAAATTCATCCGTTTTATCATCAAACAAAAATTCAACAGTTCCTGCAGAGCAGTATTTAATTTTTTTAGCTAATTTAACAGCTGCTTGACCCATCTCCTCTCGTAAAAATGGATCAATTCTTGGAGAAGGCGACTCCTCAATAATTTTTTGATGCCTTCTTTGTATGGAGCATTCACGTTCTCCCAAATGAACAACATTTCCGTGCTCATCACCTAAGATTTGTATTTCAATATGACGCGATTTTTCTACATATCTTTCTATGAAAATTCTGTCATCACCAAACCCTGAAAGAGCTTCTCTTTTGGCGCTTACGATTGAATCTTTTAATTCACTTTCTTTTTTAACAATTCGCATTCCTTTGCCACCACCTCCAGCTGCAGCTTTGATCAAGATCGGATAGCCAATACTTTTTATATCTTTAGTATTTGATGTCATTGGCAGAGTGGGAACCCCAGATTTTTCAGCTAGTTCTTTAGCTTTTAATTTATCACCCATTACTTTGATTACATGAGGGGATGGACCAATCCAAATTAATTTATTGCTTTTAACTTTTCTAGCAAAGGCTGCATTTTCTGATAAAAATCCATACCCTGGATGGATTGCTTCTGCTCCAGATTGTATAGCCGCATCAATGATGGCAGAACCATCCATGTAGCTAGAAGATAACTTGATGGCTTCATCAGCAATCTTTACAAATGGAGCATCCTTATCAACATCAACAAAAACAGCTACACATTTAATACCCATGAACTGAGCGGTTTGCATGATTCGACATGCAATTTCTCCTCGATTAGCAATAAGAATTGAATTAAACCTCATAATCTAAATACTCCATACTCTTTAGCACCATCTATTGAAGAGTTAGAAACTATAGATAGGCAAAATCCAATAACGCTTCTAGTATCTCTTGGATCAATGATGCCATCATCTGTAACCATGCTGCTTGCAACAAGACCCTCTGACATTTGATCTGACATTTGCTCAACTGTCTCTACGATTTGAGCATCAAGTTTTTCATCAAATTTTTCTCCTTTTCTTGCTGCTTGACCTCTTCGAACAATCGACATTACCCCAGCAATCTGCTTCGAACCCATAACAGCAATTTTTGCTGTAGGCCAAAGAAAGGTGAATCTATTGTTATATGCTCTGCCTGACATAGCGTATGTACCTGCGCCAAATGAAGCACCAATGATAATTGTGATATGAGGCACATTAGAGTTAGACACTGCATTAATAAGTTGAGAGCCTTTTTTGATAATAGCCTGTCTCTCGAAGTCTTTTCCTACCAAAAACCCCGTGACATTTTGAAGAAAAATTAATGGTATATTTCGTTTATTGCATAGTTGTATAAAGGTTGCAGCTTTTTCAGCACTTTCAGGATAGATGGGACCATTATTTCCTAATATGCCAACAGGATATCCATGCAGCATTGACCATCCGCAAATCATAGTTTTACCATAAAGAGGTTTGAACTCTTCAAATCTTGACCCGTCAACAATTCGACCAATCACTTCCCTAATATCAAGCGGACTTTTGAGTTCTTCATCAACAAGACCTAATAATTCTTCCTCAGATAAACTTGGACTATCGGCATCTGAAAGAGGTGAGGGACCTTCTTTAACCCAATGTAAATGTGAGACTACATTCCTGCATAATCTTAGAGCATCCATTTCATCTTCAGCTAGATAGTCTGATAAACCTGAAACTTCTGAATGCATTTTTGCACCACCCAAGGTCTCATCATCTGATACTTCACCAGTAGCCATTTTGACTAGCGGAGGTCCTGCAAGAAAAACCTTAGCTTGATCTTTAATAAAAATATTGTAATCAGACATACCCGGTTGATAAGCACCACCGGCAGTTGAAGAGCCAAAAACAATTGATATCACTGGAATGCGCATTTTAGAAAGTTCTGTAAGATCATAAAAATATCTTCCAGTTGCTGCAAAATGAGTATGACCTATAGTGGGTGCGATGGGGGGTTGATCTCCTTTCTTGCCGGTACCCATTCGAAGATCCCCTCCTGCAGATTCCACAAAATTAATATAGGGTAAACGGTTATCTCGAGCGATTTCCATTGCCCTGTTCCATTTTTCTCCAACATAAACCGTCATAGCACCAGCTAAAACAGAAGGATCGTTAGCAAAGATTACACATTCAGTACCAGCAACAATTCCAATTCCAGCTAAACATCCGCCTCCCACAGTAAAGTCTGTTCCATAAGCGGCAAATGGAGCAATCTCTAGGAAGGGTGTATCAGGATCAAGTAAATTAAAGACCCTTTCCCTTACAGGCATTTTGCCTCGCTTTGCCAATCTTTCATGATGATAGGCTCCGCCTCCCAATTCAGCCTTGTCTAACAGTTCATCAAGAAAATTTATTTTCTTCAACATCACATTTTTGTTATGAATATATTCATCAGAATTGATATCAATATTTGTTTTAATTTCCGGAGCTATGTTTTTTCTAAGCATTTCTATTTAATAAAATTGAGTGGTAATATAATATACAAATAATTACCATTTTTGAAATTAATTTTAAAAATCGTGGTTTTTCTTTCTGAGGAAAAAAATAATGAGCATCAAAATTTATAGTTGTAATGATTCTAGAGGCGTTAGGCCGATGTGGACCGCAGAGGAAATGGGATTAAGTTATGAGACTGAAATGATGCCATTCCCACCAAGGTTTTTGCACAAGGAATACATGGATGTAAATGTTCTTGGAACCATCCCGTACCTTATTGATGGCGAGGTAGAAATGACAGAATCAGTGGCTATGTGCCAATATCTAGTGGAAAAATATGGCCCCACAGATTTACGTGTTAACAGTGATGAGGCTGACTATCATCATTATTTAAATTGGCTTGCTCACTCTGATGCAACTTTAACTTTTCCTCAGACTGTAGTACTGAGATATACCCTTCAAGAAATAGGTGTTGCTGATAAAGCTGCAGAAGGATATCAAAGATGGTTTGTTGCTAGATTGAAGTTACTGGAGCAATCTTTGGGGTCTAGGGAATATCTATGTTCAAATAGATTTACTATTGCAGATATATGTGTGAGTTATGCAATATATTTAGCTAAGTCACTTCAAATAGAAGAGGCATTTAAGCCTAATATCAAACGCTGGACAGATATGCTTTTTGATAGAGATGGATTTAAAAGAGCCGTATCTATTCGATATTCGGAACCTGGATAATCAATCGCCAACAAAATTAGCTAATCTTTCATAGGCTTCAATAAAATCCTCTTTAAATTCTTGGACAACATCGCTTGCTGAGATTGTCTGATTCATTAACCCTACACCTTGACCTACCCAATAAGTCGAAAGCTCTTTTGCACCTTCATGGCCGCCTTCTGCTAATTTATTAACTTTTGCTAAAGCTGGTTCAGCTACCATTGGCTGAAGAGGCAGCGGGAGAGGTTCTGGTGCTCCATCTGCTTCCCAAGCCTTTGTCCATTCTGATACAAGTTGTCTTGAATGTTTTCCAGTCCTGCTTCTTGATCTAGTTGTTTGACTGGAGGTTGCAGCAACCATTTTTTCTTTTATCACAAGCGGAACTTCAGATTCAGCTGTTGTTAACCATACAGACCCACACCAAGCACCTGATGCTCCCATGCTCATCGCAGCTGCCATTTGTCTTCCAGTTGCAATTCCACCAGCAGCTAGAATTGGAACATCTCCATAGGGCTGGATTGCTTGATGAACCTCTGGGATTAAGACCATGGTTGAAACACTCCCACAATGACCCCCAGCTTCTGTGCCTGAAACAACCAAAATATCTACACCTGCTTTTACTTGATTGATAGCGTGTTGTGCTGTGCCTAAAAGAGCAGCAACTTTTACATCATTTTCTTTTCCCATTTGCACCATCCAATCAGGTGGGACGCCTAATGCATTTGCAATGATTTTTATTGGATGACTAAATGCAACATCTAGTAAAGCTTTAGCACCATCTGCCTTAGTATTTTCAGCCATGTAGGTTGCTGCTGGTTTGATTGTTCTCAGTTCATTAGCTTCTATATCATGCTGCTCTAGAATATCTGCTCTAAAATCTGCATATTCCTGAGGGATCATAGAGGTTAATTTTTCAGCATCAAATTTTTGATTTTGATCTGCCATTTTATTGGGGATCAAAACATCTACGCCGTATGGAAGTCCATTAATATTATTATCAATCCACTTAAGCTCCTCTTCAAGCTGTTCAGGAGTCATCCCGACAGCGCCTAAAACGCCACATCCTCCAGCTTTTGAGACTGCTACAACCACATCTCTACAGTGAGTAAATGCAACAAGGGGGAATTCAATATCAAGAAGTTCACAAATTTTTGAGTTCATTATTTTTTTCCTAATAGGTAATAGACTGATTTTTATATTACCACTCAGGATACACAAAATGGAATACATCCATCATAATCATTCATGGCTAAGTAAAAAATAATGCAATATGAAAAAAATTAAAATTGACTGCTCAATGATTACTCGAGATCCAGCCGAGGCTTCAAAAGTTAGCAAAACACTTGAAGATCTTGGATACGATGGAGCATACACGTTTGAGGGTCCGCATGAGCCATTCCTTCCTCTTGCGGCTGCTGCTTTAGCAACAGAAAAATTAGAACTTTCAACTTCAATAGCTGTAGCATTTTCTAGAAATCCTATGACTTTGGCTAATCTAGGATACGATCTGCAATTGATGTCCAAAGGAAGATTCACTCTCGGTTTAGGCTCTCAAATAAAACCTCATATTGAGAAGAGATACTCCATGCCATGGTCTTCACCTGCAAAACGCATGAAAGAAATGGTCAATGGTATAAAGGCCATATGGGGATGCTGGCACGAAGGGAAAGATCTAGATTTCAGAGGTGAATTTTATAAGCATACATTAATGACCCCTTTTTTTAATCCAGGAGAAAACCCATTTGGTCTCCCAAAAATATATGTTGCAGGCGTGGGCCCATTGATGACTCAAGCTGCAGCTGAATCTGGCGATGGGTTTATTGTGCATCCTTTTCATACAACTAAGTTTTTAGATAACATTACCTTGCCATCAGTAAAAAAAGGTCTTGAATTATCCCAAACTCAAGAATTTGATTTCTCAGTAGGTGTAATGGTTGCAACCGGGACAAACGATGAAGAAATTGCTAAAGCAAGAGATGCTTGTAAGGCACAAATTGGTTTTTATGGTTCTACTCCTGCCTATAAGGTAGTTTTAGAGCAACATGGCTGGGAAAGCATTCAGCCAGAACTTAATAGTCTTACCAAAAAAGGATTATGGCAAGATATTCCAAATCTCATTTCAGATGAAATCTTAGAAAGCATCGCAGTGACTGGAACGCCAGATGAAGTTGCAAACATCATTTTTGATCGATATGGTTCCATTGCTTCAAGAATAGCTCCTTCAATTTTCTCAGGGGATCCTGAGGTAACAAAAGCATTAATTACCTCACTAAAAGAAAAATTATGAGCAAATCTTTTCTTGGGAGGCTAATGCTCGATCTGGATGGAACCTCGCTTACCCAAGAAGAAAATAAATTACTGCTTAATCCACATGTAGGGGGCGTGATTTTATTTGCAAGAAATATCTCTTCAAGAGGTCAAGTTCAAGAGTTATGTAGAGAAATAAGAGATATAAATCCAAAGCTTCTTATTGCGGTAGATCAAGAGGGGGGAAGGGTTCAGCGTTTAAAAGAAGGCTATACGATTTTGCCAACTATGCAAAAATTAGCTGCATTTTTAAATTTAGATCATGATAAAAATTTTCTCTTTGCAACTGATTTGGGTTGGTTAATGGCCTCAGAGGTTATTGCATCTGGATTAGATATAAGTTTTGCGCCTGTTTTAGATCTAGATGATTCCAGAAGTTCTGTTATTGGTGATAGATCAATAGGTGATAATCCAGATCAGGTTATTGCTATAGCTAGCGCTTTTATAAAAGGCATGAATCAAGCTGGAATGCAGGCCACTGGTAAGCATTTCCCGGGACATGGCGGTATCTTTGCTGATAGTCATCTAACTTTTTCTCAAGATACTAGACCTTTATCAGAACTTGAGAGTCATGATTTGCTTCCCTTTGATGCTTTAAAGTTTCAACTTGGTGGGATAATGACGGCTCATATATCTTTTTTGAATGTTGATAAGGAGATAGCAACTTTTTCAAAATTTTGGCTGCAAGATATTTTAAGAAACAAAATGGGATTTACTGGAGTAATCTTTAGTGATGACCTCTCAATGAAGGGCGCAGATTATGTTGGAGGCATTGAAGTTAAAGTAGGCAAAGCATTAGAGAGTGGATGTAACATGGTTTTGGTTTGCAATGATAGACCTGCAGCTATAGAGGCTATAAACTTTCTAGAGAAAGAAAAAATTTCTCAGTCACAAAAAGTCATTAGATTAAAAGCTTCGCAATCGATTTCCTGGGTAGACTTGGAAAAAGATGCAAGAAGAATAGATATAATAGATAAACTAAACACCATAGAAAAACTAAATTTATGACCTCTTTGCCAGATATGTCTGATCAATATTCCGAGCAAATCCAAATTGGTAAACTTGCATTGCAATCCTTTGGAAGCAGGCATTCAATCTCAGGAGAGATATATACAGTTTCTTGCTCAGACGATAACTCTGTGGTGAAAGAAGTTCTCTCTCGAGAAGGAAAAAATAAAGTTTTGGTTGTTGATGCCTCTGGTGTAACTCATGCCTCCATGATTGGAGACCAAATTGCAGAATCTGCAGTAAAAAATAATTGGGCAGGTATTGTTGTTAATGGCTGCGTTAGAGATGTGGAGGAGCTGAAGAATCTTCCCATAGGTATCTTTGCTAAAGGGGCGGTTGCGCAGAAAACAAATAAAAAAAACCATGGTTTTGAAAATGTTTTAATTTCCTTTGGAAGCGTGGTTATGACTTCAGGTAAATGGATTTACATTGACCAAAACGGCTGGTTAGTTGCAGATAAAAAGCTATAACTCTAAATCTTTTATTGTCTGCTCTTTCTCTAACCAAATTGCATCAACGAATGTTTTGAAGCTTTTTCTGTAATCATCTTCTTCTTCGAAAGATCTATTTTTAAGGTTTTCAGGCAACAAATATGTCTTTGCCACTACCGTTGCTTTGCTCAAGTCTCCGCATAGGAAGTCCCATGTTGATCTTTTTTCAGATGCATAAACCACAGTAAAATCAACCAAGGTATTTACTTGAGGCATTCCTGATAATGCAATAGCAAGAGCTCCCACTTTTGGTTTTAATAGATTAGCGTAGGGAGATTCTTGCTCAGCATGCTTTTGCCCTGTAAATCTAGTTCCTTCAGCGAAGCTGAATGCTGTAGAGGGGTTTCTAGAGAATCTTTTTGCAGCTATTTTTGCATTTTCAAAATCCACTTTTTTTAATTCTGGATTTGCTTGAATTTGAGCTCTTGAATGTCTATTCAAAAAAGGCATGTCCACTGTTTTATGAACTAAATAAATAATTGGTATCCACTGTAATTCTTTTTTCATAAAGAACTTTAAAAGTGGGATTTTTTTATGTCCTGCAGCCAATAAAATAAATATATCAGCCCAAGACTGATGATTGCTCATAGCAATGTACCAAGTATCAGTATTCACGTCCTCGGGTATTTGGAAATCCCATTCAAGTTTATGCAATATTCTTAAAGCTGCTGTGATGCTTGCAACAGTGGCACTACCCATCGTATTTGAGAGTGAGCCACATGAAACCTTTAAGTTTTTATTTGGAATAATTCTGGGGATATTTACGATTGTTAAGAGGGTAACCGCAAAACTTAGAATAATTAAAATTGTAAAAAAGGTAAGAATGCCTATAAAAAATCTTCTAATTTCACTCATGAGACTTTATTTTAACCCAAAATTCTTCAAGCTCGTCTGAGGTTAGATTGTCTATTTCCTGATTATCTTTGGAAATCTCTTCTTCCATCAGCCTAAAACGCTTTACAAATTTATGATTGGCTTGATTGATGGCTTCACTTGCGTCTATCTCTAAATGCCGGCTTAAGTTGATAATGGAAAATAACAAATCTCCTAATTCATCTTGAATATTTTCATTATTATTTTGTTGAATCTCAAGCTTAAGCTCTTTTAACTCTTCTTCAACTTTCTCAATAACATCGAAGCTTTCTTTCCAGTCAAAACCTTTTTTGCTAGCTTTTTTTTGTATTTTTGTTGCTTTTAAAATTGGAGGCAGTGAGGAGGGTATATCATCAAAGGTATTGAGGGTATCCTGTGAGTTTTTTTCTTGCGCCTTTATTGCATCCCATGCTTGAGTTTGCTCTTGAGCTGATAGAGGTTTGGGAGCATCTTCAAAGACATGTGGATGTCTTCTAATTAATTTTTTATTTAAGGTATCGACTATCTCATCAAAGTTAAATAACTTTAATTCATTGGCTATTTCTGCATGAAATACCACTTGAAGCAAGACATCTCCAAGCTCTTCTTTAAGATTATTATAATCTTTTCTAGCTATAGCATCTGCGACTTCATAGGCTTCTTCGACCACGCAAGGAGAGAGTGACTCAAGAGTCTGCTCAATATCCCATGGGCATCCCTTATCCTTGTCTCGAAGCATGCGCATTGTCTCGAGCAAGGTTGTTATTGAGGTCATTAGAAACCGCTTATATCTGCATACCTGGCTTGATGAAACTCTGAGGTTCCAAAGATCTGTTCAGCTACTCGTGCTCTTTTCAGATAAAAACCAATATCATACTCATCGGTTACACCTATACCTCCATGCATCTGAATTGCTTCATTGCTTACTAGGTGAAGCGTTTCACCAGCTTGGAACTTTGCCAGGCTTGAAAGTCTTTCTAATTCATTTGAATTTTCATCTGCAGCATGCATGGCAGCAATAACTGCTGATTTTGTTAATTCAATCTCACAAAACATTTTTGCAGCTCTGTGCTGAAGTGCTTGGAAGGAACCAATTTGAACACCAAATTGCTTTCTCTCTTTAAGGTAATTAATCGTTACCTCAAAAGCTTCTTCAGTGTTTCCTAACATCTCTGCTGAAATAGCTATTCGACCTAAGTCTAGAATTTTTTCAATTGTTTCTCCCGCTAAGTCTTTTTCTCCAAGCAATGCATTTTGCTCCAACTTGAGGTCAGACATCTCTATGTTTGCATAATTGCGTGAATCCGCCGTTGAGATCTTAGACACATCTAG
>Ga0209715_1003174_pt1 | contig 11949 bp, 10 predicted proteins | sample COGITO_mtgs_1205_2_FD_184809 | JGI IMG/M metagenome (GOLD analysis project Ga0209715, IMG submission 184809) | Pelagic marine microbial communities from North Sea - COGITO_mtgs_120503 (SPAdes) (version 2) | ecosystem: Environmental > Aquatic > Marine > Epipelagic ...
TTTGAAGGCGGCGTCCGCATGTCCATGGTCGGCGGCGCGCATAAACCAACCCGCCGACATGGAAAGGTTTCGCCCAACGCCATCGCCATTGAGATACAATTCGCCAAGCGCATATGCCGCCTCGGCATCGCCAGCACGTGCATCGGGCTCAAGTAACGGGACGGCTTCGCTAACATCTCCAGCCCGGTAAAGTGCCAAGCCTTCTGAAAACATGCGCGGTAGGCCTACCCCAAATATAAGGCTGAGGGTTGGGAGCGCGCAGAACGCCAGTATCAAAATACCCAGAACAGCTTGATGACGTCTTTTGGATGTGGCGGGTGTTTCGGATTTGAGCGTAGGTGCCGCCGCATATGTTTTGGCGGCATCTCGGATAATCCGTTTTATGTCATCGGCACGGCTTGGCCATTGAAAGCCGACATCCACTGCAATGGCGATTTGCGGTGTGCCACTAAGAGCGTCGCGTAATTTTGCGGCGCGCCAGTTGATATCTTGTGGCTGTTTCAGATGGATAATCAGACGGTCATGGATATCACCGGTTTGGCCGCGACGTGTTTTGGCCTCAACCTTTCTGATCTCAGCCCATTTCAAGGTGTCCTGAATCAAGACGGGTAACGTAATGCCTTCGGGTGAAATCGTCATGAGGGCGGCAGGATGCAGCAACCGGTATGCCAAGAAAGCAAGGAGGGCCATGGCAGCGGTGCTGGATATGATCCAGATCGGCACACCTGTTTGGATAACAATGTCTTTTTGGAAAGCGATCAATGCAGCACACGGCAGCGTAAGCGCGACAATCGTTGCGGCATAAGGCAATCGTCGTGGCCTGATCTCGGTCAGCGGCTTGTTGTTATGATCATGTCGCATGTTCTGTTTAGAGTAGCATTCATTTGTGATCGCCACAGGGAATGCATCTTTTCTCAAAAGGGCGAACGCGCGGTCTGAAAAAAGGTCTTATTTGCCAAGGGATTGCGAGCGCAACTCAACAAGCGCTAAACTATCTGTATTTTCAACATTAAGGGTATAAGCGCGTATGATGATCCTCGTTGGTCAACTCGATTCGCCATTTGTAAGACGTGTGGCCGCAACGATGAGCCATTATGTCTTGCCGTTTGATCGCCATGCCTTGTCCGTGTTCGGTGACCGTGACGAAGTTGCACGCCTAAATCCACTCGCCAAAGTGCCTGCATTGATCATTGATGACGGGGAGGCCTTGGTCGAAAGTGCAGCCATCATTGATTACCTCGACCAACTTGCAGGGCCGGCAAAGTCCCTTACACCGGTGGATGGCGTGGCGCGCTGGAAAGTCTTGCGACATGCGGCGATTGCGATGGGCATATCAGAACGTGCTGTGCAGTTGCGGATAGAGATGTTCCACCGTCCCGAGTATCTTCAAAGCGCTGAATTCATTGATGGATACAAAACGTCTATACGCAATAGCCTCGACGTTCTTGAGCGCGACGCCGTGGGAATATGGATGTCCGCCAGTGGACCGACGCAGGCTGATTTCTCTGTGACGGCTGCGTTGACACATTTAACCAACAGAGTTGATGATTTTTCTGATCTGCAGGCGTGGCCAAAACTTAGTGCCATTCGAGAGCAGGGTGAGAATCTGGACGTATTTCGAAATAACCCATTCATCGAAGGTTGAGAAAGCGGTTTTCGTACCCGGTGTATAAAGTGTAACGTCCTGAGTATGTCAGAAGTTATTACCGATACAGAAACCCTCCGTGCCTTTTGTGCATCCCTGTCAGACGAGACTTATGTCACCGTTGATACAGAGTTTATACGCGAAAGTACGTTTTGGCCTGAGCTTTGCCTGATTCAAGTCGGCGGCACGGAAGATGCCAAAGCTGTTGATTCATTGGCGCCCGGTATCGATATGCAGCCGCTTTATGATCTCATGGCGGACACATCGATTTTAAAAGTCTTTCATGCAGCGCGTCAGGATCTGGAGATTTTCCTTCATCTTGCTGGCGAATTGCCTAGCCCGATATTTGATACTCAAGTGGCAGCGATGGTCTGTGGATTTGGTGATTCTGTCGGATATGAAAACCTGATCATGAAATTGACCGGGGCGACAATCGATAAGGGCTCACGTTTCACAGATTGGAAATTGCGTCCGCTCAGTGACAAGCAGATCAAATATGCGCTCGCCGATGTCACGCATTTGCGCCCAGCTTATGAGAGCCTTGCGGGCAAACTCGAATTATCGGGTCGCGCATCTTGGGTAACAGCCGAGATGGAAATTCTCGAGGACCCAAAAACGTATATCGTTGATCCTGATGAAGCTTATAAACGGATCAAAACGCGTGGTGCCAAGGGCAAGCAATTGTCTGTGCTTCGTGCGGTCGCTGGATGGCGTGAACATGAAGCCCAACGTCGTGATCTACCTCGTAATAGGGTTCTGCGCGACGAAGCACTTCTTGAAATCTCGCACCGTGCCCCGAAATCTGTCGATGAATTAGCAAAAACGCGTGGCCTTGGTCGACGTTTAGCCGAAGGGCAGTCGGGCGACTCGCTCCTAAAAGCGATACGCAAGGGTGCCGATGCTCCCAAGGCAGAATGGCCAAAGCCTGATCAGAAACCGGACCTTCCAGCTTGGACGGCTGCGGCGGCTGATCTTTTAAAAGTATTGCTTAAGATGAAGTGCGCCGAGACAGATGTTGCGACCAAGCTAGTGGCAAACGTCGCTGATATTGAATTGATCGCAGCATTTGGTGAGAAAGCCGGTGTGCCAGCGATTAAGGGATGGCGTCGCACTGTGTTTGGTGAAGATGCTTTGCGACTTCGCAATGGTGAAATCGGCTTGCAGCTCGCCGGTGACCGGGTTGCAATTGTCGAAAGTAAACCGCCAGAAGAAGCCACCGAGTAAACGTAAGGCGCGTATTCTAGGCAATCGTCGCCTTGGCTTTGAGGCTTTTACACATACCGCGAAAACGTCGATCCACAGTATCAGACTGAAATGCCTGGCTGTCGCCCGGTAAGTGCAGAATGATCTCATCACCTGACCGCTCAAGACTTGTCTGAGATAGCAACCCTGGCGCAGAGCCGGACAGGGTATGTGCGAGGCGAATGGCCCGGCCAATGCCGTCAACTTTGCTTAATTGTTCAGCTTCAAGCAGGCCGCGCACGTTCTTTACAACACGGGCACGTGGATCACCATTATAGCGGACGTAAACGGCCGCTGCGATAAACACGCGATCAGGATGCGATAGGCCTGCAAATGGGATGCGCAGGGTGCGATAGAAAGCATGCTCAGCACGATAGTCCGGATGCTCGCTCCACCCGATATCCGATAATAAGCACGCAGCCATAACCCGGCGTGTGTCTTCAGGGGGGGCATCCGGGAAAAGCGGCATAATCCAATTGGCAACTTCCTGACCTTTAAGTGAGAAACGCCCCGTACGATCTGCGAGTGTTTTGGCACCCTCAATCAACGGATCACGGCCACGCATGGCATCTGGAAGGTGCTTTTGCATCTGTCCTTCGCGCATGCCAAACCCTGAAAAAACGATATTTTCTGGGCGTATTGTATTGATGAGGTGTCTCAAAAGCTCCGTTGCGAAAGGCACGCTTTTAATGCGTGTTGGTGACAGCGAAGACGTTTTTTTCAAACTGACGGGGCTTTGCTTGCTCAGGATGGTTGCGATATCAAGAGCGTTGTCACTGCGGATGGTAAAATTATCGACAACATGAAGCGGGTATTTCGTCTGCTTGATAAAGACCCGGGCAATGGCGCGCATCACACCACCGGTGAGATATAGGTTTTTACCCTGGCCTTGCTCTAACCAATCGATTTTCGACAAATATTTATCAATAATCTTGCCCGCTTTATTTGTGTCGTCTTCGGCCATTTCACGTAAGCGTAAATGACCGAGCGGTGTCGTGCCGAATTTTATGCGTTTACCGTCCTCGAGTTGGACAAGGTCAAGCGAGCCACCACCCAGGTCACACAGAACACCACTCGCATCCGGTACGCCTGAGACCAGGCCCAATGCGGATAGGCCTGCTTCTTCTGAGCCGCTTAGAACAGAGATATCAATATTGAATTCAGCCTTCACGCGGGCCACGAAATCGGCGCCGTTATTGGCATCACGCACAGCTGCGGTTGCGACCAGATCAAGGGATTCGACACCCATGGCATCTGCGAGGCGCACAAAGCGGCGCAGGCTGTTCATTGCTTTCTTAACGCCCTTTGGAGACAGGCAGCCACTTTCAGCCAAGCCTTCGACGAGACGGCAATCCGCTTTTTCGTTAAACATCGGGACCGGCATGCGGTCAGGGACGTCATACACGACAAGCCGGACCGTATTCGAGCCGATGTCGACAATACCAATACGCCCACTGACGGCCAGGAGGTCCGGGCTAAGGCGCGTTACATTATCAATCAAAATATCGTCCTATAGATAATCGATACCTTTAGTCAGCACGATTTCTATCGCGTGTATCGCTGGGGTCAATACTTTCGTCACCCAATTTGAGTGCTGAGCCTCGACCCGACAGGCTTGGATTGGTCATGAAATACTTCTGTGCGGAAAGATCGTCTTTATCTTCAACGCGTTGGAAATCCCCATCCGGGCGCATAGACCAGCTTTGCGCCTGATCCCTAAAGTTGGCGATCATGATTTCTTCGATAATTTGTTTATGAACGGTGGGGTTTTCAATCGGCACCAACGTCTCTACCCGGCGGTTCAGGTTCCTAGGCATCATATCCGCAGAGCCTATAAAGACCTTAGCTACGGGGGATGGGAGTTTTTGCCCATGCGCGAAGATATAGATACGGGAATGCTCAAGGAAGCGGCCAACGATACTTTTAACGCGGATATTCTCACTCATCCCTGGCACACCTGGGCGAAGACAACAAATGCCACGAATAACTAGATCGACCGGCACACCCGCATTGGACGCTTCATAGAGCTTTTCAATGATTTCAGGATCGACCAGCGAATTCATCTTCATCCAGATGCCAGATGGCTTCCCGGCTTGTGCATTTTCGATTTCAATATCGGTCAGCTCATCCAGCTTTTCCCGCATTGTCAGGGGCGAAAAGAAAAGTTTTTCCATTTCCCCAGGCTTTGCATATCCGGTCATGTAATTCAAAAGCCCTGCTGCATCCCGGCAAAGTGCTGGGTCACATGTAAAGAATGACAGGTCGGTATAAACCTTGGCTGTGATCGGGTGATAGTTGCCGGTACCAAAGTGCACATAAGATTTCAGCGTTTGTCCTTCGCGGCGCACGATCAAGTTCACCTTGGCGTGGATTTTCTTGTCGACAAACCCATAGACGACCTGCGCACCCGCACGTTCCAGATCACGCGCCCAGCGGATATTCGCTTCTTCGTCAAAGCGTGCTTTAAGCTCAACCATCGCCGTTACAGATTTCCCGGCTTCAGCCGCCTCAATCAATGCAGCGATAATCGGGGAGTCGTTTGATGTTCGGTAAAGCGTTTGCTTGATGGCCACGACATCCGGATCGCGGGCGGCCTGGCGGACGAACTGAACAACCACGTCAAAGCTTTCGTAAGGGTGATGAACAACGATGTCTTTCTTAGAGATCGCAGCAAAAACATCACCGCCGAAATCTCGGATACGTTCAGGGAAACGTGCATTGAACGGCGTGAACAAAAGGTCCGGACGCTCGCTCAAGATGAGTTGTTTTGTGTCAGCCAACCCCAACGGGCCTTCCATCGGCATCGCGACACCGGCTTCGGCACCCATCTCGCCAATGATCAAATTCTGTAATTGCTCAGGCATGTCGGCGTTGAAGGTCAGGCGGATCACAGACCCCCGACGGCGGCGCTTTAATGCGCTTTCAAAGGTTCGGACGAGGTCCTCGGCTTCTTCATCGATTTCCATTTCACTGTCACGGATGACACGAAAGGCACCGTTTTCGATAAGCTCAAAATCTGGAAAAAATTTATTGATGAACAAGAGCACCCAGTCTTCGAGGGCTAAAAACCGAACCGCTGGACCGGGCAAGCGGACATACCGTTCAAGCTGCGATGGGATCGGGAGAAGGGCGCGCAACGGCTCGTCTTCTTCTTCATTCTCAAGTAAGACGACGAGTGAAAAACCAAAATTTGGAATGAACGGAAAAGGATGTGCCGGGTCAACAGCCAGTGGTGTGAGAACTGGGAACACGGTTTCCATGAACTGTTGTTCAAGCCAGACCATATCTTCTTCTGAGACATCACGCCGGTTCATCACTTCAATGCCGTTCTCACCGAGCTGTTTTCGCAAAATACCCCAAACCGCGTGCTGCTCATGCATGAGTTTTTGAGCGTGTTTTTGAATGGCTTCAATTTGTTGTGCTGGTGACAGTCCGTCATCGCTGGCTTGCGTGATACCTGCACGAATTTGTCCTTTGATACCCGCAACGCGTACCATAAAGAACTCGTCGAGGTTTGCCGCTGAGATCGATAGAAAACGCAGTCGTTCTAATAGCGGATGCGCTTCGTTCTCAGCTTCTTCAATGACACGGGCATTAAAGGCCAGCCAAGACAGCTCCCGGTTCAAAAAACGAACGCCGTCACCAGCGATTGCAGGGACGTCGCTTGAGGACGTTGCAATAGACGTGGTTTCTTCTTTTAGAGGCGCTGTTTCGTCCATGGACTAAGCTTTCATCGTCAACAGGTAAAATTAGGTTGCCGCATGATACCAGCTCAAAGCGCCATGTGTCACTTCGCCCAATTGTGATTGTTTTTTGACGGATGATGAGCGGAGTTATGACGACTTCAGCAAGAACTCAATGTTCCCCGAAAATTGATCAACCGGTTTGAACGGCAAGGTCTTCCATGGCTATCATCCCCAGATGGGAGTTGCCGACCTTGTTGAGTCCCGGTGACCACACGGCAATTGATGCAATGCCTGGAGCGATGGCAAGAATACCACCACCGACAACACTTTTCCCGGGCAAACCGACGTGGAATGCAAAGTCGCCCAGAGCCATCGTAATGACCACACGTCAACATCAACGAGTTTACCCGCCGCGCTCGTCCACTAGAAATCAGGGCATGGCCGTCTACTCCCTTACGGCCACCAAAAGCAAAGATGCGCCCCGCTTGTGCCAGCTGGCGACAGGACATGGCAATTGCACATTGGTGAAAATACAGCGCTAAAGTCTTTTCGGGGGCGTGATCTATATTATGCGAGGCCTTGATAAAATTCGCTAATGCGGCGTTGTGAAATCCAGTTTGTTGTTCTGACTTTGCGACTGCAGGGTCGACGAATATATTGTCGTCATCCGCGGCGTTACGCATAAAATTCAAAACTTCATCAACCGCTTCGACGTGATCGCGCGCGGCTAAAATAACATCAGAGATGACAATCGCACCAGAATTGATCAGCGGATTACGCGGAATGCCATGGTCGGCTTATAGCTGTACAATTGAATTGAATGGATCACCGGACGGGTTCCCGGCCAACCCGTTTCCAACATCTGCACCGCGCCGTGTCAGGGCAAGACTTAGGGCAAATAACTTGGAAACACTTTGAATTGAAAACGATGTATCAGCATCGCCAGCAGAGAGGGTCTGGCCGTCTGCCAAGGCAACGGAGATACCAAATTGATTAGGGTCGATTTTTGCGAGCTCGGGGATGTAATCCACAACCCGGCCTCGCTTTTTCTCGCGAGACATCCGCTCGGTAATAGATATCAGGAGTGGTCCTAGATCATCCATATCCTAGACCTGATCCCAAATGTAACGAAGACATATCGAATAACGCGTTAGCCAAGGCAACCTGCGGTGCACCATGCCTCTCCCTTAAACGTTGTGAATGGAATAATCCTAGAGAGGGTTTGGAGACGTCGCAACGTCCACCGTGTGAACGCTGGTCTGTATCTGTTATAAGCTATGATAAATCTCTTGTAGACATGCATGCTGATACTTGATTATCTGCTGATGAAAAGAATATCAGCACGTTTCACCAAATCATTGATTCGCCAATGCCTTGCGGCAATGTTGATTTTCGTCGGCATGTCGTACGCACAATCTGCATCTGCAAATATTACTGTGGCTGAATATATGACGTTGCGTGCCGAAGCCAAGACGGGGGACAAGGGGGCGGATGCGCGGTGGCGCTATTACATTATTGGTTTGATGGATGGCATAAAGGCATTGCAAGCCCCCGTAGCTTCGGCGGGTGTGCAGTTACATTTTGATATGCCGAATACGCTGCCAATATCGCTTAAGTTTTTAGACGCATTTATTCAGGAAACGATTGGGCGATTAAGTGCCAAGGGCATATTGACCAAACGTATTGGTCAGCCCATGGCACTTTTGATCGCGTTGGAACTTAAAACGGCTTTTCCATGCCCCGAGTGATTAGAGGGTGCCCGGGAATGCGCCGCCGTCGATCAGAAGGTTCTGACCTGTAATAAAGCCCGCTTGTGCTGAGCAGATGTAAGCACAGTACTCACCGAATTCACCAGCTTGACCAAATCGGCCCGCAGGATTTCCTTCAGCCCGTTGCTTCGCCATTTCATCAAATGAAATACCTTGCTTATCAGCATGAATTTTAAGGTTTGTTGTCAGGCGGTCGGTGTAAAATGGTCCAGGTAAAAGACCATTGATTGTGACGTTGTTACGGACAGTTTTTCTGGCAATGCCAGCAACAAAACCCGTCAAGCCAGCACGTGCACCGTTCGATAGACCAAGGATATCAATCGGCGCTTTAACGGCACTGGATGTGATATTGACGATACGGCCAAATTTACGTTCCATCATCCCGTCGACAGTTGCTTTGATCAAAAAGATCGGGGTGAGCATGTTTGCATCAACAGCTTTGATCCAATCGTCACGTTCCCAGTCACGAAAATCACCAGGAGGCGGACCACCTGCATTGTTGATAAGTATGTCAGGATTCGGGCATGCGGCCAAAACTGCTTCTTGGCCCTCGGTTGTTGTGATATCGCAGGCGATGGCCTGAACACTGCCGCCACCGAGTGCGCGAATTTCTTCAGCTGTGGCATTCAATGTTTCTTCGGTACGTGCGCAAATGGTGACGTCCACACCTTCACGGGCAAGGGATGTTGCACAGGCTTTGCCGAGACCTTTCGACGCCGCACAAACAATTGCTTTTTTACCGCTAATTCCTAAATCCATCTCGTCCTCCAAAAGTAAAATTCATTGATGCCAATGTATGGTTATGTATCCCGCGGTCAAGTGGGCGATTGTATCTCAACGTTCTAGAATGTCGCGAACAAGCGGCACTGTGATGCGTCGTTTTTTCTCAAGTGCTTTTCGGTCTGCATCAGCAACAAACCGTCGCGCCGCATCGAAAGTGCGTTCCATTCTGGCGATGGCGTAATCGAGAACACTGCCCTCGATAGTGAGTTGGCGATCTGCGAACAGTTTTACAATGACTGCGCTTAACAATGCGTCGTCCGGCGCGCCGATTGTGGCCGAGGATATGGTGCGCAGTCGTGATGATAAATCAGCAAGCTTGATCGGCCAGCGTGCAGGTGGCTTTGCAGCCGTAAGAAGCATCGACGTTTCCGCTTCGCGCGCTTGATTATATAAATGGAACAAAGCTTCTTCGGCGGTATCGTCAGAAGCAAGTTGATCAGCATTTTCGATAACGATGGCGTCCGCATCGGGCAGGACAGGGACGGCATTATTGCGCAATGTCGATGCTGATATATCGACAGCTTTGGTCTTGGCCATAAACACGCGGGTGAGGTGGGTTTTTCCTGATCCGGGCTCTCCAGACACGACCAATGCTTTTGTTGGCCAATCAGGAAAACGATCGATCCATGCGACGGCATCGCTATTGCACGGCGCCACAAGGAAGTCGTCTTCTCCGAGTGCGGGCCTGTATTCAAGATCGAAGGCGAGCTGACTTCCGCTCACGAACCCTCCGCTTTGTCATGTTTAGGGCGGGGGCTTTCACCGTGATATAGTCCACTGTCCAGATATTGATCCAGGCCAAATCTGACGAGAACGCCAACGATTGCCGCGACTGGCAATGCAATAAGAACACCCGTAAGGCCAAACAATGCACCACCGGCAAGCATTGCAAAGATGATCCAGATCGGCGAAAGCCCAACACGGCCGCCGACCAATCTTGGTGTTAGAATATAACTTTCAAGGGTTTGGCCGACGATGAAAACGCCAGCGACCATAAGAATGGATACCCAGTCTTGATGGAATTGTGCGATCGCTAATGCGACGCCGATGATCAAGCTGACGGCCGCACCAATATATGGAATGACGGCCAAGGCACCGGCACCAATGCCAATCAACAACCCAGCATTCATTCCAACAAAAGTTAAGCCAACGGCATAAAATACAGCAAGGGCCAGGCAGACACAGGCTTGCCCGCGTACAAATCCAGCGAGCGTAAGGTTGATGGTTCTGACTTGCTCGCGGATTGTCTCGGCTTGATCGCGAGGCAACCAACTATCAACCTTGGCAACGATTTCATCCCAATCGCGCAACAGATAAAACGCAACCAAAGGCGTGATCAGAATCAAAGATAATAAATTTAGGAACGCGAGGCCGCCGCTCCATATCTTTGCGATAAATCCTGAGAACCATTTAAATAATGTCCCGGCATAATTTCCAGCAGCTTCTTTGAGACCGTCCATTGTCTCGGCGGTGAAATCTGCACGCATCTGCTCAAGGATCGGCCCTACGATATCTTTGATCCGGTCAATCAGTACGGGGATCAGTTGTATAGCGCCGACGATTTGCTTTTGCAGCATTGGGAACAGCAGAACGGTGATGCCAATCAATGCCACAAAGAAACCTAACAAGATAATAGATGTGGCAACGGTGCGCGATACCCCGAAGGCCTCGAGGCGATCTGCAACAGGATCGAAGAAGTAAGCAATCGTAATGCCAATAACAAAAGGCAATAGGACGTCATTGAGCAGATGAATGAGCACACCTGTTGCGACTGTCGCGGTCACCCAGATCAATAATCGTATTTCACGGCTCACGGCATATCCTCAATATTAAGTTCTAGGCGGCTGGAACACGCCAATAGGCATAACAATCCATTCGCCATTTTCCTGCTGCAACGATAGGTTTACTTGCTCTAGGGCGGTCGTCAGTTGCTCAGCATCACCAACAAAATGGATGTTTACGCGCACTTGATCGCGCGACAACAAGACAACGTCAGATTTTCTGATGATCCCTACTTTACTGAGTTGGTCGTGGACTTCCAGCCAGTCTTTCAATCCCGTGATAGGAATTGTTATGGCCATGACGCCAGCGCCCGTATTTGAAATCAAGTTGCGCAGTTTCCAAAGATTATCGATGCGCCTCACGCTGGCATGGGTTACGCGTTTAAGCATAGCATCCAGTGTTTCGCCATCGGCCTGGGCATATGAAACGCTGCGGGCTTCGACAGGAATTGGATCGCTGGACCGGGTTAATGTGACGACGGCGACTTGACGACCCGTTGTGGGCTCCACGGTCATATTATTGTGCACGACAATCGTGCTATCGGCAGCGTAGCGGTCTGCAATGGCAGCTAGCCTTCCTATGTCACCGGCCAAGGCCTCGCTGACACCAATTGTCGAGATGTCAGACAAATCTCCAAGGGGCAGGACCAAAGGGACAAGCCCTTGCGGCTCATCTTTGGCATTCCACTGCTGTCGCCAAGGGTTTGGCTCATCCCAAAGCACAGCCGATGCACCAATTTCATAGACGGGGAGCACGACGACCGGTCTGGAAGGGGTTTCTGCGAAGGGGACGTTATAAGCACGGAGTAAGTCGCGTACTTCATCGGCTTTAAAGCGATAGTTCAGGCGCGCGATATAGCGGACACTGAAGGCCTTCTCGCGGGCAACGGAGAAGTCACGAACGTAACCGGCGATCTCGTCTTGGCTGAATTCCGGGATGCGTTCTTCATCCTGACTGAGTGTCAGGCGTCGTATGAGAGCATAAAAAGCTCGCCGCTCGGCTTGCTTGAGCGCCTGCTTGCGTGCGGCTGCGGCTGTTTCCG
>Ga0209715_1003195_pt1 | contig 11887 bp, 6 predicted proteins | sample COGITO_mtgs_1205_2_FD_184809 | JGI IMG/M metagenome (GOLD analysis project Ga0209715, IMG submission 184809) | Pelagic marine microbial communities from North Sea - COGITO_mtgs_120503 (SPAdes) (version 2) | ecosystem: Environmental > Aquatic > Marine > Epipelagic ...
CTAACGGTAATCCTGATCCAATGGGATCTGGACACGATATAAGAGAAACATTTGCCCGTATGGCAATGAATGACGAAGAGACAGTGGCACTCGTTGCGGGCGGACATACCTTTGGTAAGGCTCACGGAGCAGGCGATCCTGAACTAGTGGGAGCAGAGCCTGAGGGTGCGAGCATCGTCCAGCAGGGTCTCGGATGGAAGAATGACTTCGAGAGTGGCGTCGGCGTTCACACCACGACAAGTGGCGTTGAGGGTCCTTGGACCTCCAGCCCAACCAAGTGGGACATGAGCTACTTCGACCTGCTCTTTGGATATGACTGGGAGCTAACTAAAAGCCCAGCTGGCGCAAATATTTGGCACGCCAAAGATTTAAGCGACGAAGACCACGCGCCACAAGTGGACGGGTCCGGTGCGAAAGTACCAGTGATGATGACCACGGCAGATATGGCGATGCGTACAGATCCTGCATATGAAAAAGTTTCACGTCACTTCCATGCTAACCCAGATGCGTTTGCTGATGCGTTTGCTCGTGCATGGTTCAAGCTAACACACAGAGATATGGGACCTAAAAATCTCTACCTCGGGAACGATGTCCCTGCGGAAGAGCTAATTTGGCAGGATCCAATTCCGGGTGGAAGTGCCGCGTTGAGTACAGCAGATCTCGCACATCTAAAATCTCAAATTATGAGTGCTGGTCTGTCAATTTCAGAATTGGTGTCTGCGGCGTGGGCCTCAGCCTCAACCTTCCGCGGCTCTGACAAGCGTGGTGGTGCGAACGGCGCACGGGTAAGACTTGCACCTCAAAAAGATTGGGACGTAAACGAACCTGCCCAACTCGCAAAAGTACTAAAGGCGCTAGAGGCTATCAAAGCCAGTTTTGGCAAAGATGTGTCAATGGCTGACCTTATTGTCCTTGGGGGAACTGCGGCTGTTGAAGCTGCAGCAAAAGCTGGCGGCCACAATGTGAGCGTTCCGTTCACGCAAGGGCGCGGTGACGCCACTCAGGCGCAGACTGACATAGACTCCTTTGACGTACTTGAAGGCTGACGGCTTCCGTAATTATATGCAAACAGAGTTTACTGTTTCAGAGGAAGAACTGTTAGTCGACCGGGCACAGTTGATGGGATTAACGTCACCAGAAATGACTGCCTTAATTGGTGGCCTGAGAGTACTAGGCGCCAATCATGGCGGCTCAACGCATGGAGTATTTACTAATAGGCCCGGAGTGCTCAGCAATGACTTCTTTGTTAACCTGTTGGACATGGGCACCTCATGGACTGACGTGTCAGACAATGAATCGTTATTTGAGGGCCGTGATAGGGCGACGGGAGCGATTAAATGGGCGGCCAGTCGCGTAGACCTTGTGTTTGGCTCAAACTCTCAGATGCGAGCTGTAGCTGAAGCCTTTGCGACGGACGATGCCGAAAATACTTTCGTTCGGCGGTTCGTAGAGGCTTGGGCTAAAGTTATGAATGCAGATCGATTTGATTTAGCATAAATAAAAAAAGCCCACCTTCAGGGGTGGGCTTTTTACTTTAATATATTTTACATCAAAAAGAGTGTGAAACCTGTGCGCCCAAAGTCGTAACAGAATTACCAGAGAATTTGGCATTTGCACCAAATGTTCCAGCTGCCCATGTTCCCTCTACGTCTCCAAATTCTGTATAATTACCACCGAAGGTGATTGCTGTGCTGTCATTTAGAGCATATTTGGCGCCAATTGATACACCTTGATTTCCATTGCTAAGAGTTAGTGGCGAACCAGTAGTGGCACTAGAACCACCCTCCCAATTATAAGATAAAGAGCTGGACCAAGTGTCCCCAAATTTTCGTCCAAGTCCAATTCGATATCCAGTTGTATCTGAGAAATCAGATATGTCAGCATAAGCTCCGCCCGTCCCAGCATGCTTAATTGAAACTTGATTTGTTTTCCAATCCGCCTGTCTTGCGGACGCAAAGAGTAAAGTATCTTCTGCTATACCACTTTGAACATATACATTCATATAATTGGCCGTCGTAGCCTTAACCGTACCAGCACCAATCCCAGTAAAGGTAGTATCTAGAACATATTCTCCACTCGTTTCATAAACTACTTCAGCTCTCAAAGCAATTTCTGGCATCTCATATGCAGCTCCGAGCACGTAACTAAGAGCGCTTCCACCAGTAACAGCAGCATCAACAAGACTAGACGGAATTTTAACAACAGCATCCTTTGCTGTACCATTTTTTAACCCTGCCAAAACACTAAAACTATCGTTAACGTCATATTTCGTCAGAAGAACTATCGCATTAACATCTAGATCAACTTTAGGTAACGCAGCCGCAGCTGCTGCTCCGCCCAGCGACCAATTAGCTTGGTAATCAAGCTTAATCCCAGCCTGTCGGTAAAAAGCTACACCTACAGATAGATTGTCAAAAGCATCTGCCTTTACTTGTATATTCGTGGAAGTGACGCTGCCAACTACGGATCCAGACGTCGCAGATACGCCACCAACTGTTGCTTTTAAACTTGGGGTCTGTGCTTGAACACTCACTCCACCATAGTTGCCATCTTCGAACATAAAGCCCGCCGACAAAGCTGTGGCTTCCATACCGCCAGCGTTTGCCATCGAAGCCGACATGGCTAATAAGCTAACTCCAGCATATTTTACTAAATTCATAATTCTCTCCCTGTTATGGCTCAAATGCCGAATTTTCACCTATTAACTGGCGACTTTTGTGGACCATAAGCAAGATTTCCGAACCGGACAAGAAGAACTTTGTCTCATTACCTAATAAGACGATGTAAAAAGGGGTCTAGAAAGTAATAAATTCTTGGTTGCGGTATGTTAATATCAGTTGAAAGACATTTTTGTTAATCAACAGTAATAATAAAATAATTCTCTAAATTATTGGCATATGATTACATCAATAATTTCAATTTGTCTCGGTTTTCATCAGTAATGTTGACCGGTCTGCGCGTAACTCTATCGACGTTTACATGTACAAAATGTCCTTGAGCTGAGGCCTGAACCGCATCCCCACGAAAAAGACCTATGTCATAGATAACCGAAGAAGAACCCAGTTTTCTGACTTTTAACCCGGCAGAAATTACGTCTGGGAATGCAAGCTCACTAAAATACTTACATCCAGTTTCCACCACTAAAAATACGGTAGACCCTGACTCAGAATTTAGGATGCCCTGCTTTAACAAATATTCATGCACCACAGTGTCAAAAAGCTGGTAGTGGATTGTATTATTCATATGGCCATAGACATCATTGTCGAACCATCGCGTCGTTATTGTTGAAAAAACAATATAATCATCACGAGTGCTTGGTTTATTCTTTACCATATTACCTCATATCTACTTCTGTAGTCAGGTCACCCTCAAGAAGGCCAAGATCTTTCTGCATTAAAAATATCCTTCAAGCAAACTAAGATCAGTCACAAGCTCTTCCAACATTTATCGTCACAACGGTACTCACCAATTTCCAACTATAGGTGCAAATATCAATCCAAATCACAGTGCCAAAATTATTTAATAAGAATGAGATAAATGACGCCTTGATATAATTTGAAACAAAAGTTTAGTATCATTTTGAAATGGCGTTTGTAGTCCATTAAACAAACCCTCCTTATTCTGAAGGAAAACCAAAATGTCGGCACAAGTCATTTTATCTAAAGTTGGATCCATCGCGGTAATTGAGGTAAGTAATCCACCGGTCAACGCACTTGGTCACGCTGTCAGAAAAGGGCTTTGGGACAATATTGATGCTGCTGAGGCTGATAGCAGTGTGTTGGCAATTGTCATAATTGGTGCTGGTCGCACCTTTCCAGCCGGTGCGGATATCAATGAGTTTGGCACTGCCATGCAAAAACCACTTTTGCCTGAGGTAATTGACCATATCGAAGACTGCAGCAAACCTGTAGTGGCAGCACTCCACGGCACGGCGCTTGGTGGTGGATTTGAAATTGCTCTTGGAAGCCATTATCGAATTGCGTCGAGTGATGCACGCATTGGCCTACCCGAAATCAATTTAGGACTTCTTCCCGGCGCTGGCGGCACACAAAGAATGCCCCGCGTTTGTGGTGCAAATCTTACACTGGAATTAGCTCTCAGTGGTAAACCAGTAGCGGCAGCTAAGGCCCATGCCGCTGGACTGATCGACCAGTTGACAGATGGGAACCTCAGATCAGAGGCTATTAAATTTGCAGAAAGCGTCAAAACCGTACGCAAGTCTCGAGATGAGACACGCGGCCTACTCGATACAAACGCTAACCATAAAGCCTTGGAAGACGCGGAAAAAATGGTGTCAATGCGTATGCGAGGGCAATTAGCACCACTAAAAATCATTGATTGCGTGAAGGCTGCGCTTAAAAAACCATTTCAAGAAGGTCGTTCTATTGAACGACAAAACTTTCTTGAATGTCTTGCCTCAAACCAATCAAAAGGTATGATACATGCCTTCTTTGCGGAACGATCCAGCTCCAAAATACCAGAAGCAAGCCGCGCAAAGCCCCGAAAACTGGAAACACTTGGTGTAGTTGGCGGCGGCACGATGGGTGCGGGAATAACAGTTGCAGCATTAGACTGCGGTTTACCCGTCACGATGATTGAACGCGATGCAGAGAGTATCGCGCGTGGTCGAGCAAATGTCGAAAAAGTTTATGACCGATTAGTCGCAAAGGGACGAAAAACTCTAGATCAGAAAGCTGCTGTCATGGCACTTTATGCGGGTTCAACAGACTATCGTGACTTGTCAAAAGTAGACATGGTAATTGAGGCTGTATTCGAAAGGCTTGATGTAAAGCGTGAAGTTTTCAAAAAACTTGACGAGGTTACTAAACCGGACGCAGTCCTTGCGTCCAATACGAGCTACATCGATATCGACCTGATATCGAGTGCAACTTCACGGCCTGATCAGGTAATCGGTTTGCATTTTTTCAGTCCAGCAAACATTATGAAATTACTTGAAATCGTTGTCCCAAAGGGTGCGGCTGATGACGTTGTAGCAACGGGATTTGCGTTAGCTAAACGAATGCGAAAGGTACCAGTGCGAGCTGGCAACTCCAGTGGTTTCATTGGAAATCGGATACTTGGAAAATATGGAGCATGCGCTGCTCATATGATGGAGGACGGGGCATCACCCTACGACATTGATGATGCTATATTTGGGTTTGGTTATCCAATGGGCATTTATGCCATGTATGATTTAGCTGGCCTCGACATCGGCTGGGACAATCGAAAGGCAGCAGCAGGAACTCGCAACCCTGCAGAACGTTATGTAAATATCGCTGATAAGATCTGTGAAAATGGCTGGTTTGGTCAAAAAACTGGACGTGGGTTTTATTTGTATCCTGACGGCGCACGAATTGGTAAGCCTGACCCTGAAGTATTAGAAATTATAGAATCTGAACGAAACCGAAAAGGCCTCACAATTCGCAAGTTTGGCAAGGAAGAAATAATTGAGCGCTATCTAGCCGCAATGGTAAATGAAGGATGTGAAGTATTACGCGAGGGTGTAGCTCTTAAGCCCTCCGATATAGATGTAACATCGATTTATGGGTATGGATTTCCCCGTCATCAAGGTGGTCCAATGAAATATGCAGATATGTATGGGCTCGATAAAATGCTATCAAATATTCAGGCATACGAACAAGAGGATCCAATGTTTTGGAAACCATCGCCGTTGTTGGTTGAATTAGTTGAGACTAGCAGAAGTTTTGATGATTTAAATAAAGTATAAGGAAATCTAACCCAATTTAAACCAGTTAAAAAATTAGCTTATTAAGAGGTTGCGTCACTGCAGTTATCACACATTTATTTAGGATGCGAATAATTTGGTATTCACTGGTAATTTAAAAGCAATTGGCTTTTTTTTAATTGCGCTCATGTTATTTGATTTGATGGCCGTACAAGTTCGCTACTTGTCACAGTATTTTTCTGTTCAAGAGCTCTCTGTTTATAGAAATATTTTAGGAGTACTGCCCTCAATAGTACTTCTTATTTACAATAAGGAATTTACTCTAAATCTGAAAAGTTACAAAATTCCACAGTGGAAGCTTGCCTTAGTCCGCGGACTTTTTGTGGCGGTTGCGCAGTTCCTATTTTACACGGCACTTACAAAACTAGAGCTGGCCACGGTATCTGCGCTATCGCAAACCAACGCCCTATTTGTAGTGATTCTGGCCGTTTTAATGTATAACGAAGTCGTAAAGTTTTGGCGTTGGCTGGCCGTATTTCTTGGGTTTTTTGGTGCCATCATGATCATTGGTCCAGGGTCTGATAGCTTTAGCCTAAGTGGGCTTTTCCCGATAGCCGCCGCATTCTGCTATGCCTTCTCAATGGTTACCTTACGAAGCTTTGATAAATCGACCTCAAATTCAATTCTGTATCTCTACTCTGCGGTTGCCGCAGCATTGGGTGCAATCATTTATGCTCTGGCTACAATTGAATTTTCCTCAATCACAAATCATAGCCACTTAATAATTTTAGTTACTATGTCCATGTGCGGGGGCTTTGGTGTAGTTTTCTTAATGGTGGCGTACAGGTCAGCTCCTGCCGCCGTACTCGCACCATTTAGTTTCTTTGGTATTTTAAATGCCTTCGCATTAGGTTGGATACTTTTTGGGGAAGCGCCCATTGATGAACTGTTTCCGGGCGCACTACTTATCATTGGATCGGGTTTGATCATCATTTGGCGCGAGCAGAATTCTAAAATTTAGTTTTGAAAGCGCAGTGTTTAAATTGACCCATTACGTTCATCTCAGCGGCGATACCAGATTAGATCAAATATTCTCTGCTTGAAGTTTGATGAATATTAATTGCTATGGTGCATAGGTTAAATCTTAATCACGCTTTCAATATTATAAGGAAAGGCGGGTTTTCTTGTTAAAAAAATTTTCACCCGCAACTCAAGGTGCCATATTACTTGTGTCCGGGATATCCATTTTTGGTTTTTCAGATAATTTAACTTTGCTTGTGTCTGACCAAGTTAGTGTAGGGCAATTCCACTTTAGTCGGTCACTAATTGCAATGATTATGGTCGTTGGCCTTGGAAAATTATTTGGGCTTTCGGTCATACCCCAATACTGGAAACCAATTCTGGTACGAACGTTTTTTATGGTTACTTCAATGCTTCTTTATTTTGGTGTAATGCCAATGATGCCCATAGCAGAAGCGGGTGCCGGTCTCTTCACTTCACCAATTTTTGTTCTAGTTTTTTCAGCACTTTTTTTTAAGGAACACATTGGCAGGAGACGGGTGATTGCCGTGATAATTGGGAGTTTTGGGGTGCTATTAGTCCTGCAGCCAGGTGGTGATGGTTTCTCTATTTATCAAATTATGCCCATAATGGCTGGCGCTTGCTACGCCTTGGGTTCCATTATTACCTTCCGTTATTTGCGTGATGAGAGCTCACTCGCTATTTTGATGAGCTTTATTATCAGCATTGGCTTATGCGGCGCTTTAATTACCACATTTTTAACCATATTCCCTGTTGTTCCAGACTTAATTGAGCAGGCCCCATTCCTTTTTCAAGCCTGGCAGAGTGTGGACGCTATGTTTTGGCTCTGGATGGTGGTCATTGCTGCGGGGGCATCAGCCGCTTTATCTTTAATGACCCGCGCCTATCAATTAACTCAAACAAGCTATGCCGCAATTTATGAGTACGCCTATCTAATTTCTGTTGGACTTTTCAGTTGGTTGTTCTGGGGTATCGTGCCTAATAATCTAAGTATTTTTGGTATTATTCTCATTATTTTTTCTGGGATCTTCATTGTTTTAGCGCAGCAACGACACATTGAAGATTGAGCGATAAAGCTCAAAAAAAATTATAAATAGCCAAGGCGTCAGCTCACTATTTTTCTTAATCCAATTTTAGAATTACAAATTCAACCAAATGCGTTATTCTGTGTTGGGATGAAACAAAGAAACTATCAAACCAACTGCCTGCCAGTGGGATCTTTTGCTGGAAGAGCTATGGCTCAGGCCCTAGTAATTGCGCTTGCCACTCTTTTTGTTTTGTCGCTGGCTGCACCCGCAGCGGCACAAGTGACAACAAATTTCAGTACTACTGAAGATGGAAGCATCACTGTAGGACAATTTAAATCAAACAGTCCAAACCACTCGAGCCAAAGTGCCGTGGTAAATGGTACCGCCCATACATATGACTACGTCGCAATTAAAATGACTATTGAAGACACAGTCGCTGGTACCGAAAATTATTTTTTCGGCCAAGAATCCAACGACCAGAACAAAGATACTGTAATTTTAGTTTACCAGGGGCTATTTGATCCATCAAGCCCATCAACTAACCTGATAGCCTTCAACGATGATGGTAAAAACCTTTCTGGTATTCCTGCCGACCTCGTAAGTAAGTCCGGTGATTGCTCCAGCGCAGGTTTTTGTCCCGTTGTTAAAGCCGACTTGGAGGGCATAAGAGATATTATTCTTGTTATCTCAACATATAGCAAGGGCGAAACCTTGACGCTGCCCCAATCATTTTTTGCGTTGGGTCCGGCTACAGTCTCGTTCAGTGCAGCTGGATCCCCAAATCAACCCACAGGCCTAAGCGTAACTCCAGGAAATTCCCAAGTCACTGTTGCCTTCACGCCCCCGTCTAGTGACGGTGGAAATGCTATTTCAAATTACGAATATACCATAGACGGGGGGACAAATTGGACTGCTCGCAGCCCAACTGCCACATCCAGCCCCGTCACAATCACTGGCCTCACGAATGGGACTGCCTACTCAATAGGGCTGCGCGCAGTTAATTCAATTGGCCAAGGCACGCCTTCAGCAAATGTAGCTGCAACCCCCTTTGGTCCACCAGATGCACCAACTGGCCTGAGCGCAACGCCTGCAAATACCCAAATATCTGTTGCATTCACTCCACCATCGAACAACGGTGGGTCTGCTATTACCAACTATGAATATAGTACGGACGGCGGAACAAGTTGGGCAGCATTCAGTCCCACTGACGCCAGTAGTCCTGTTGTAATTACTGGCCTCACGAATGGCACTACATACGCCATTGGGCTGCGCGCAGTTAATGCTGCGGGCTCTGGCACGGCCGCTGCGATTGTGTCATCAATTGCAGCTGATACACCTAATGCACCTACTGCTCTAAGCGCCACGGCGGGTGATGCCGAAGTGTCTGTTGCCTTCACCCCACCGTCGAACAACGGCGGGTCCACTATTACCAACTATGAATATAGTACGGACGGCGGAACAAGTTGGGCAGCATTCAGTCCCACTGGCACGAGTAGCCCTGTCGTAATTACTGGCCTCACGAATGGGACTACTTACGCCCTTGGACTACGCGCCATAAATGCTGCGGGCTCAGGCACGGCTTCTGCCAACGTGATTTCAACGCCCCTGGCAATACCCAATGCGCCTACGGGTCTAAGCGCCACGGCGGGCGATACCCAAGTAACTGTCACATTCACTCCATCATCGAGTAACGGTGGGGCAACTATTACTAACCACGAGTATACCACAGACGGGGGAACAAGTTGGACTGCATTTGCCCCAGCGGATACAGCCAGTCCCGTCACAATCACTGGTCTGGTGACTGGAACTGCCTACTCAATCGGGCTGCGCGCAGTCAATTCAGTTGGCCAAGGTACGCCGTCAGCAAATGTGACTGCAAGCCCACAGACCATACCCGGTGCACCTACGGGTCTGAGCGCAACGCCAGGGAATACCCAAGTATCTGTCGCCTTCAACCCGCCAGCTAGTGACGGTGGAAGTGTTATTACAAACTACCAATATACCGCAGACGACGGCAGAAGTTGGACTGCATTTGCCCCAACGACCATAGCCAGTCCCGGCATAATCACTGGCCTGGAGAATGGGACTGCCTACACAATTGGGCTACGCGCAGTTAACGCGGTTGGTCCAGGTCCGACTTCAGCAACTCTAATCACCACACCGCTTGCCACACCAGATGCCCCGACAGGTTTGATCGCAACGCCTGGAAGTACTGAGGCTACTATCGCCTTCACTCCACCGTCTAATAACGGTGGATCTGCCATTACAGCCTATGAGTACACCCTGAACAGCGGAGTAGATTGGACAGCGTTCATTCCAACTCTAACGACTAGTCCCGCCACAGTTACAGGGCTTACCAACGGCAGTTTATACACAATTGGGCTCAGGGCTGTGAATGCAGTTGGGCCGGGCGCGGCGTCAACAAGCGTAGCAGTTACTCCAATGCCAAATCCAACGATACCCTCCGCGCCAACTGACCTGAGCGCAATTCCTGGAGACACTCAAATAGAAGTCGCGTTTAGCACTCCAACAAACGACGGTGGAGCGGTAATCACTAACTATGAGTATACCTTTGACGACGGCATCAGCTGGGCGGCATTCAACCCGACTATAGCCAACAGCCCAGGCACTATAACAGGGCTCACCAACAACGTCGAATATACGATTAAACTTCGGGCTGTGAATTCTGTGGGCAAAGGCGCCAAATCAGTCACCAGCGTGACCGCAACTCCCACTAATGGTCTCGCCCCTCCCACAGCACCGACAAGCCTAAGCGCAGCGCCGGGAGGTAGCCAGATAGAAATCAAATTCACTGACCCCGTAAGTGATGGTGGCTCCGCAATTATAAATTATGAATATACCACTGACGGAGGAGCAAGCTGGACAGCAATGGTCCCAGCTACTACATCTAGCCCCATCACCATCACTGGCCTAGCAAATGGATCTACCTTCGCCATCGGTCTCAGGGCTGTTAACGCTGTGGGTCCAGGCGCCGGATCTCAGACAGTTGTGACGGCGACACCACTTGCCGCGCCTGACGCACCAATGGCATTTGAAGCTACACCTGACATAGATGCACTGGGAGGCGATGGCCAAATCTCTGTTGAGTTTATCCCCGCTCCAGATCCCGTTGGTGCTCCAATAACTAACTATCAATACAGCCTTAACGGGGGTATTAGTTGGATAGCTTTCGACCCACCTATTACCAGTAGTCCAGCCACAATTACCGGCCTAACCAATGGAGTTGGATACAATATTCAATTGCGCGGTGTTAACTCAGTTGGGCCTGGAATTGTTTCAACATCAGCACAGGCCACCCCGATGGTTGCGCCAAATGCACCGACAAACTTAAGTGCAACAACGAATGCCACTCAGGCTACTGTGGCCTTTACGCCGCCATCAAACACGGGAGGCGGCGCGATCACTAACTATGAGTATAGTTTCGACGATGGGATAACTTGGACGGCGTTCAAACGGGCTATTATTGGCAGCCCAGCAACATTCACCGGGCTCACACGTGAGACAACTTACGTAGCGCGCCTTCGCGCCGTTAATGCAGCTGGATCGGGCATGGCATCTCTTGCGGTGACCTTTAGTTTTGGCTCACCAAATTCAGCTTTTAAAAAGAATAAAACTAAAATTCTTAATGTAGTAGTCGACGATGCGACCCGAGGCCTGCAAAGCTTAATGACTTCAAACCGAAAATTAATGCTGGGCGCGCGGGCACGTTTTATACGCCAAAATAAGAAAACAGACACCGCTAATGTAGAACTAAATACAGACGTAAGCGTAAGTAATGAATCATTTCATAAATCCAGTAAAAAGACTGATCAACTTGCGTTTGTCTCTACAAAAAATGTACGACCCGTAGCTTGCTTAAAACTGTTTGGTTGTGGCGATCCTGACTTTGATATTTCAGGGTCGGCACAACTCAAGAGAGGTGTGCTGAGTACGAGTGGTCAATTCATTGATCAAAATAGCAGTGAGGGCGGGTCTGAAAGACGCTTAGTGTTCGGTGATTTTGACGTTCAGCATGACAGTAAAAGTGGCTCGACTATTTCCACATTTAATGGAAAATTATTGTTGGAAAAGACAGTAAATCAGAACACAGTGCTTGGCTCGTTTTTAGGTA
>Ga0209715_1003198_pt1 | contig 11877 bp, 9 predicted proteins | sample COGITO_mtgs_1205_2_FD_184809 | JGI IMG/M metagenome (GOLD analysis project Ga0209715, IMG submission 184809) | Pelagic marine microbial communities from North Sea - COGITO_mtgs_120503 (SPAdes) (version 2) | ecosystem: Environmental > Aquatic > Marine > Epipelagic ...
TGGAGATACGAAAGTGTAAAAGATGACTTAAATCCTTCCACTACATGGAATAAACAATCGGTGATCCTACGCCTGTTGGGGGATGACTCTGAGGAAGTTCTTTCCAGTGTTAACGCCAAGAACCTGGTAACAGAACTAGGTTTGGACACAACTATGAATTCAGGACTTTGGCTCCAAGAAAGCAAGGTATGCATCTCTCCTGATGGGAGCCAACTGATTTTTGGGTATGCTCTGATGTCATCGATGATGGGAATGAGTGCAACAGATAGTGATCGCTATCTCGTAAGGATTATCAAATACGACTTAATTAATCGAACAAGCTCATCGATCCGAGAATGGATTGGGTCCAATTTGTCAGACTCCATGAATTCTAATTATGTCAATTTTTGTATAGATGCATTACATGTAGATTGGAATAATGAAAAAATTTATTTCTCCGAACAGATAGTAAGCAGTGGAGGGGCAACCGAACAAGTCGACTATGTCAAGTTGGTCTCCTGCGGTTTTGATGGCCAGAACCTGACCGCAGTCAAGAGGTTTGAGCGCCGTGATTCTGGAGTGAGTAGTCTAGCTCCATCTATTTCGATGATTCATTTTAGCGATGGTGCTCCATCAAAAATTCGTGCTTCCATCAAATATTCCGACAGCATGGGATCAACAAGTATGTATGAAATTCATACGATCGACACTTACGGAAGCCAACTTGTTGTTCCTATTGAAAACGAGAATAGGGGAGGCGGTGCTGCAAGTAATGAACCGCTGGATTCCTTCAATCCTTTCTCTTTATCTGAAGATGGTTCCGACATTTATTTCACAACCTATATTCAAGACTCTTACAGCCAATCTATTATAGAGCCATCCATCACTAAAATGACGGATCAAGGTTATGATAAGCAGCTCGCTTTTGCGTTAGGGTCGCTGAGTTATCGATCTGATGTATGGAGTTATTGGTCGAGCGACAAGAGACCAGAGGTTGTGATGATGTCAGGAGTTACTAATGGAAAGATAATGCTTGGAGTCGAGTACCGTGACCAATGGAATCAAGTGGCACCTCCTGAAATTTTGGAAGTGGACCTCTCGACTGGAGGAGACTATGAGGTTTTAACTACTGGCAAGCTAGAATCTGATTTGTATGGACGCTTCGCATACGATGATTTCTCAACTGTTTCTCTGTTTTATCCGGATGGATCCCTGCCGCCACAAATATCTACTGACTCCGATGGCGATGGTTTGCCAGACGATGTTGAAATCGCTGCTGGTATGAACCCAGATTCCAGTGACAAAGCAGTTATAGATGCGGTTTATAATTATTTCTTTGGCCAAGGGGAAGGAGCGGTAAAATCACTGCTCAAAACAAACCCCTACACTCATAATTGGTACTACCAGCCAGAATTGGGCTGGATGTGGACTAACAGCACGGCTTTTCCCTACATCTTTAAATCTGACAATAATAGTGGAACGAGTGGATGGATGTTTTTTAACGAAGACTCAACTGACCTTATTCGTATGTATGATTACGATAGGGAAAAGTGGATTAGCTTGGGAGACTAGAGAGCCAATTTAGCTTAGCTTGGTTCAGCTCAAGTGCCTTAGTGCAAATTCGTATCCTTTGGCTCCCATACCCGCAATAATCCCATCTGCGATTCCGGAGATTAAGGATTTGTGCCTAAAATCTTCCCGCGCATGGATGTTTGACAAATGAACCTCAATGGTAGGCAATCCAGATGCTACTACGGCATCTCGTAAAGCCACGCTCGTATGAGTGAAACCTCCGGGATTCAGGATTAATCCAGAAACCCCAGAATCTGCCCATTCGTGAATTTTGTCAATCATCGCACCTTCGTGGTTGGACTGAAAGTTTACAACTTCGCATCCCAGAGTGGAACCAAGGGAAACAGTATTTTGAACAATTTCATCGAGAGTTTGGGACCCATAGATATCTGGTTCCCTTTTTCCCAAACGGTCAAGATTAGGTCCGTTAAGCAGGCCGATTTTTTTCATAATTCATCCATCTAATCGCAAAAGGAAAATATTCGCAACGCCGTATACAAAGTTCAGAGAGGACAGGCAGTCTCAACAAATTCGTAGGGAATATCAAATTCCTGTGAAACTTCGCGGGCAAGTCCGTCCACTCCAAACCTTTCGGTTGCATAATGTCCGCAGGCGTAAAGATTAAGTTCGAGTTCCTGGGCGAGGTTAAAGTGGTGCTGTTTGAGTTCTCCAGTGATTAGGGTGTCCGCACCTGACTGGAGAATTTTATCGACCGCACTTTGACCCGAACCTGTAAGAATGGCAATTTTTTCAGGCTTTCCCATTCCATACTCCATGGCATGAAATCCCTGAGGGAACAAATCGTTCAGGCGTTCGCTTAACTCCTCTCGGTCGTAGGAACTAGTGGTCAATAATCCAATATCAACTCCTTCGTAAGGAAGAAAACTTCCGCAGGACTGCAGGCCAAGTTTGTTTGCCAAAATTGCATTATTTCCAATTTCCGGATGGCAGTCGAGGGGCAGATGGGAACCATAAACCGCGAGGTTCGAGTCCATGCAAAGTTTGACCTTCTCAAAGTTCGAACCTGTCAAAGGGGTAGGGGGGGTCCAAAACAAGCCGTGATGGCAGATAAGTAGGTCAATTTTCTTTTCAATGGCTAGTCGAAAAGGGACGAGACCGGCATCTACACTTGCTCCTAATTTGGTTACTTCTCCATTGTTCTCTACTTGCAAACCATTCCAAGCTCCAGGGAAGTCGGTAATTTTATCCAAGCAAACACGTTGGTCGCAAAATTTTTGAACCTCGTTTAATTCCACCATTATCCTAAGTTTAGGTGAGGAAGTTTGGCGGGCGAGAAAAAAGTTTTTCGTTGCGTTAATACACAGATCCTATACTTTTTTACCTTTTGCAGCAGGGTGGAGCAGTCTGGTAGCTCGTCAGGCTCATAACCTGAAGGTCGCAGGTTCAAATCCTGCCCCTGCTCCCAAATTCTTAACCCTTAACAACATTCAAAAGAAAATTATTTCTCCCATCCTCTCGTTCGGGAAGGGCTTTGAACCATTAATATTATGAACGTATCTGTAAAAGATCTCCTCGATGCCGGTGTCCATTTTGGCCACCAAGTTCGCCGTTGGAACCCTAAATCTAAGCCCTTTGTTTATGACAATAGACACGGAATTTCCATTATTGATTTGGAAAAAACCTATGATTTGCTTGAAAAAGCTGCTCAGGCGGTCGAAGAAGTCGTTGGATCTGGTAAACAGGTCTTAATTGTCGGTACTAAAAGACAGGCTATTGAGCCTGTCCGTGAGCTTGCTGCTGCCACCAATATGCCTTTCTGTGTAAATCGTTGGATGGGTGGAACTCTTACCAACTACGAGACTGTTTCCACAAGTATTGCGAAATACAAAAAGTATTTGCGCATGGAAGAGGACGGTACATTAGACAAAATGCACGGTAAAGAGAGTGCATCAATTAAGCGTCAAATGACACGTATGAACAGGGACTTTGAAGGGTTACTTAATCTACAAGGCCTACCTGGAGCACTTTTCATTATCGATTCTTTCAACGAATCTATCGCAGTCGCTGAGGCTAATCGTTTAAAAATTCCTGTGATTGCATTGGTCGACAGTAATTCAGACCCGTCTCTTCTTTCTCACCCTATTCCTGGCAATGATGACTCTACCAAATCCATTCGAATTATTGTGGATGTCATTCTTGACGCTATTCAAACTGGGGCAACTAAACGCACTCAAACCCCAACAAAACGTAAGGATATTACACCTGTTGCTCAAGAACCTGACTTTCTTGATAATGAAGACGAGCCAGAAGTCACCCTTCCCGAAGGTTACGACGAAATGGACTTTGACGACCGTAAAAAGGCAGAAAATGCTGAAAAAGCTGTCGAAGAAGAACCTGCAACTGAGACAGCTCCGGTAGCTGATAATTCCTCTACCTCCGTTGAACAATCTGATGATACTGATTCAGATAAAAGCGAGAAAGTTGAAGAAGCAAATACAGATTCTGCTGTCGCCGAGGAGGCAAGTAAATAACCCTTCATTAATTTAATTTTTTACCCAGTTCGAATTACCTAAAATGTCCATCACCAAAGATAGTGTTATGGCCTTGCGCGAAAAAACAGGCGCCGGGCTTATTGATTGTAAGCGCGCCTTGGGCGAAAGTAACGGAGATATGGAAGAAGCTGTTTCTATTCTTCGTAAGAAAGGAGTGGCAACCGCTGCGAAAAAATCCGGTCGCAGTGCCAGCGAAGGAATGATTGCTCAAGCCATATCTGACGATCGTTCCAAGGGTCTACTTGTAGAAGTAAATTGCGAAACTGATTTTGTCGCCAAAAACGATGACTTTGTTGATTTCTCAAATGAAATTGCTAAGGAACTTTTGAATAATCCATCTGCAGACTTTGAAGAAAAGAGAACTGAACAGGTTGCAAAGATTGGTGAAAATATTAAAATTTCCAGATCTGAAACGCTTGCTCCTGAAACATCCGGTCTTGTTGAATCTTATGTCCACACTGGTGCGAAAGTAGCAGTACTCTTATCGGTAGGTTCCGATTCTTCAGAGGTTCATGCAAATGAGCTTGTGGTTTCAATGGCCAAAGATATCTGCATGCACATTGCCGCGACTTCTCCAGTTTGTGTTTCCAGAGACGAAGTACCTTCAGAACTTGTTGAGAAGGAAAAGGAAATTGCCCAAGCCCAAGCTGAAGGCAAGCCACCACAAGCTGTGGAAAAGATTATTACTGGCAAGTTGGAGAAATATTATGCCGGTGTTTCTTTGCTTGAACAACCCTTTGTAAAGAACCCTGACCAATCCATTCAACAATTTGTTGATGAAGTAGGAAAAGAAATTGGATCCCAGCTCAAGGTGGAAAAATTCCTCCGTTTTCAAGTCGGGGACAATTCTTAATCTTTAAGGATTTACCTTCTTAGATAATCCCCTTTCATGAGGGGAGTGATCTTTAGGCATTAAGTAGCCAGGTGCATACACTGGCTGTTAAGTAGAGGCAAAGCAGTATAATACCGTGGGATTTAACTAGGTGCTTTCCCCCTAACCAGTAGATTAATATTCCAGTGGTTAAAAGTAACGAGAGGTAATCAATCCACGGATAAGGTGCTCCGCTGCATATCGGGCCCATCACTCCAGCCAGTCCGCCGATGAGGGAAAGGTTAAATAGATTTGATCCAACGATATTGCCTAGAAGCATGGATGTTTGAGCTTTCCGGATCAGGCTGATCGATGCAGCTAATTCTGGCAGGCTTGTACCTATGGCTAGTAAAGTAAACCCAATCAGTTCCTCAGGCACTCCAGCAATCAATGCCAGGCTTTTAGATCCATAAACCAGAGAATCTGAACCAAGCCATAGGGCAAGAGTTGCAAGGATGAGCATAATTATGGAAATGAGCAGGCTGCTTGCAGAAGAGTAGTCAACCTGGCCTATTTCCTGAGACGTTTTGTTGGCACCTTTGTTCTTCAATGCATGGAAGGAAACCAAAACTAAATAAACGACGATAAATACAAGTAAAAGAGTGCCTGGAATCACTCCTAGTTCTCCGCGTGGCAGGAAGACCAAAGCGAGGCAAAAACCAATAGTTATCCAGCTTAAGCAATGTCTTTGTGCCTGAGAAACTGCACCTTTGGTAGATATGTTTCCCAACAGAAGGGCTATTCCGAGAATTAGGCCGACATTTGCTATATTTGAACCGATGATGTTTCCGAGAACCAATCCAGGAGAACCACTTCGAAGAGCCGATAGGGAGGTAAATAATTCAGGGGTGGAAGTGGCGATCGATACAATGGTCAATCCAACTACCACTGGTGGAATACCAAGCTGGCAAGCAATGTTTGAACTATGATCGCTTAGCCAATCTCCTCCCTTGGTAAGAAGAAAAAAGCCCATAATTATACAGAGAGATAATACACAAAGGTATAGGCCGTAAGATTGATTAGCCCATGGAGTGATCCAACTATCTAAAAGTTCGTACATCGGTCAGAAAATCGATTAGGGTGGTTGCTGAGTTTTGAATGGCAAGTAGATTCACCGGGCAAGAGTGTTCATCCGCCCTTGACTTGACGGCTCATTGCTTCATCTTTCCTCATTTTGCGTGAGGCGTACTCCAAATGAATGCTCCTGAAAAACTTAAAGATACTTTAAATCTTCCAAAGACAAACTTTCCCATGCGTGCTAACGCAGTGGTACGAGAGCCTGCTCGTATGAATCATTGGGAAACATCAGAAGTCTATGCAAAGATGCAAAAGAAAAACCAAAATGGTCCTTCTTTTGTACTTCATGACGGCCCTCCCTTTACCAATGGAGATGTTCATGTGGGCACGGCACTTAACAAAATCCTCAAAGACTCCATTTTGCGCTACAAAAACGCCCGTGGTTTTCGCACACCTTACTTACCTGGTTGGGACTGTCATGGCTTACCTATTGAGCATAAGGTAACGAAGAAATTAAGAGCGTCCAAAAAAGAGTTTGATGCTGTTGAGTTGCGCAAGGAGTGCGAAGAGTTTTCGAAGTCGTATATTGAAACCCAGCGCAGTCAGTTCAAGCGATTGGGAGTTTTGGCAGATTGGGAAAAAGAGTATAAAACAATGAATCCTGCCTACGAGGCAGAAATTCTTCGAACCTTTGCTGATTTTGTGGATCAGGGACTTGTTTACCGCAGTAAAAAGCCAGTTTATTGGTCTATTCCTTGCCAAACTGCACTTGCTGAAGCTGAGATTGAATACCTTGACCATACGAGTCCTTCTATTTTTGTTCGCTTTCAGATTAAAGGTGAGCAAGACGAGTATTTAGTAATCTGGACTACCACTCCGTGGACCTTGCCTGCCAACCTTGCCGTAGCGGTTCATCCCCGGGAGACATACTCTGAGGTGCAGGCGAATGGATCCAGTTATTGGATCGCCGAACAACGGGTGAATGAGTTTACCCAGGAGTGTGGATTCTCCGACCATACAATTGGCCGGACTTGCACGGGAGCCGAGCTTGCTGGAAAAGCCACTCTTCATCCATTTATCGATCGGGATAGCATGGTTGTGACCGCTGAATATGTAACCATGGATACAGGTACGGGGTGCGTACATATTGCTCCGGGGCATGGTTTGGATGATTACCTAACCGGTTTGGAACACGACCTTGAAATTTATTGTCCTCTTGATGATGGGGGAAAGTATTTGGATGATGGACAAATCCCAAAAGAATTGGTGGGTCTTTCTGTTTTGGAAAAGGCAGATGGCTCCAAGGCAAACCATGGAGTTTTGGAAATTCTTACAACTTCAGGAGCATTATTGGCTCAGAAACAATACAACCATCAATATCCTCATTGCTGGAGGAGCAAATCACCGGTGATATTCCGGGCAATGGACCAGTGGTTTGTTTCCCTCGATAAAGAAGATTTGCGAACCCGTTGCATTAATGGATTAAAAGAAGTCTCATTTACTCCGGAGTGGGGCAGAAATCGAATTCATGGGTTTCTTGAAGCTCGTCCAGACTGGTGCATATCTAGACAGCGTTCCTGGGGGGTTCCGATACCAGTATTTTTTGATGACGATGGAAATGTATTGCTTGATTCCAAACTGATTGAATTTCTTGCAGCAAAAATCTCTCAAGACGGATGCAATTTGTGGTTCTCCCAAACAGCAGAGGAATTACTCGCTGGTTATGAGCTTCCTGATTCTTGGAAAGGTCGGAAATTAACCAAGGGCCAAGACACCCTTGACGTATGGATTGATTCGGGGTGCAGTCATCGAGCGGTTCTTCGTGAAAATGAGGAAGTTTCCTGTCCGGCTGATTTATATTTGGAAGGTAGTGATCAACACCGTGGATGGTTTCAAAGCTCACTTTGGACGAGCATGGTTTCTACCAAGTCGGCACCTTATCGAAGAATTTTAACCCATGGTTTTGTGGTTAATGGAGAGGGGAAGAAAATTTCCAAAAGCGATGGGAAACCCCAGACTGCAGATTCTTTTGTTACAAAATACGGGGCCGATGTTTTGCGCCTTTGGGTATGTTCGGAAGATTTTCGCAGAGATATTCCCTTGTCCGATGAAATCCTTGAGCAGGCGGTGCGGGCCTATCGCACCCTGCGCAATACATTACGCTTTCAGCTTGGAGCCCTGCATGACTTTTCTCAGGCAGAGCATTCGGTACCAATTGAGCAAATGTCCCCAATCGATCTTTGGACTCTTGGAAAAACCAATGATTTAATTCGAGAGGTTACAGATGCATGCGAAAAGTATGAATTTCACCGGGCTATTCAGTGTTTAAATCGATTTTGTTCGGGTATTCTTTCTTCAACTTATCACGATGTGATCAAAGACAGGCTTTACACATTGGACCCGAATGATCCTTTGCGCCGTTCCACCCAGTCGGCTTTAACGAAGGTTTTTGAGACTTTGATAAAATTAATTGGTCCATTCACCCCTTACATTGCAGATGAGGCATGGGCATTTGGTCAATCGGGCGAGGAATATTGTAAGGATTCATTGAGTTTGCAGGATTGGCCGAAGGAAATTGATTTAGGGGCAGGTCAAATTGCAGTTTCCGATGTTCAGGAATTGTTAGATCTCAAAGATTCCCATGTAAATGAAGCATTAGAATCTTTACGGGTGAAAAAAGAGATAGGTCAGTCCTTGGACGCATGGGTTACCCTTTGTATAGCCCCGGACAGTAAATTCGTTGAGATTTTAAAACGTCGTTCATTGGATGAATTGGCCGAGTTATTTATTGTATCATCTGTTACCTTGGAAAACCTTCCTTCCGGAGAGGGAGATAAAGTCACAGCTTGTCATGCATCAGGTATACGTTGTCCCCGAAGTTGGCGCTGGGTTCCAGAGCTTGTTAAGGTGGAACCATGGGGTGAAGTGTCCCCGCGTTGTGCCGAAGTGCTTGCCAAGATTGGTTGAAATCGTATTCTGCCGAAAATCTAGTTTATATGACTGCAAAAAAGAAAGTCTCTTCTAAAACCCGAACAAAAACAACCAAGGATAAACCTGTGGCATCCAAAGCCAAGGCTCCATCCCAAAAAGCGGCCAAGCCAAAACCTGCAGCGAAGCAAGCTCCTGCTAAGAAGGTCACTAAGAGCGTGCCTGCCAAAAAGAAGCCCGCATCTGCATCGACTGCTAGTTCCAAAAAGCCTTCTGTTTCGAAGGCAAAGAAACCTTCCACTGTTGCCCCTGCCAAAACTAAAAAACAAGTTTCATCTAAGAAGGCAAAGCCTGCACCTTCCTCAAAAGTCTCTTCGAAAACTCGTGGATCTAAGAAAAAAGATTCAGCTACTATATCGAAGGTCAAAGAAATTGTCTCTAAATCAAGGGCGTCAAATCAGAAGGAGGATACAAAACAAGAAAGCACCTCCTTTTCTTTTAATGATGTCCTTGGATTAATTCATTCAAAAAAGAAAGAAAAACCAAAGAAGGTTACCGCCAAGAAAACTGCAGAAGTTCAACTTCCCAAAGTTACCAAGACCAAGCCTGAGAAAGTTTCAAAAGTAAAAAAGCTTACCACTGCTTCCATTGATGATATTCTTGGGTTTGGTGCTCCATCTGTGGGCCCAAGTCGCCCGGTCTGGGATGTAACTAAAGTTCCCACTCAATGGGCTTCTTATTACGAATCTTTAATGTCCTTGCGGAATTCGCTTAAAGGTTCTCTTGGAGAGCGTTCAAATGAGACCATAGGTGCGTCTGCCCGGGAATCGGGCGAATTATCAATCAATTCAAGTGATGCTGGAACGGAGACTTTTGATCGTGATTTAGCTCTTTCCATGGTTGCTAACGACCAAGAGGCTTTAGAGGAGATTGAAGAGGCGATTGATCGTATATTTGACGGCACCTATGGAATCTGCCTGGAAACACAAAAACCGATCAACAAGAATCGTTTAAAGGCGGTTCCTTTCACCCGTTTTTCGGTGGAGGGACAAAATCAGTACGAGCGTGGAAGAATTAAGGAAAAAGATTTTGGTGCTGGATCGTTTGCTACCCTAGCAGATTCAACCATGGGTGAAGAAGACTAGGTTTGCAGACTCCATCTTCTTTCTAATTTTTTATTTTGGCACAATACTTACGCTTGTGGACCGTATTGGTCAGCGTTCTTGTCCTTGATCAATGGTCAAAATCATGGGTAGTCGAACGGGCAGTTGAGCTCAGAAGGAATCCTATCGTATTAATTGATTCCCTCGAGGGTCCTGAAGCTTTTCTCGAATTTACTTATGTAACCAACCCGGGAGCGGCATGGAGTCTTTTTTCCGACTATCCTGAAGCTCTAACCTTATTAGCCGGAATTGCTTTGGTTTCTATCTTGGTTTTTCGCAGGCATTTGGAACTCCACCGAAATTCTTTGCAGTTTGTTTTTGGAGGAATTGCGGGGGGGATTGCAGGAAATTTAGGGGATCGAATATTTCGCAATCCAGCAGAGGTGGTTGATTTTATCGATGTTTTTATCCCTTGGGTCGAGTATGATTATCCCATTTTTAATGTTGCAGACTCAGCTATTTTTATTGGGGCTTTTTCCTACCTGATTATAGGATTTTTGGATTCAAGGACCAAAGATAACAGTCAAAAGAATACTCCAGTATAAAGCAGTTGGGTAACCGGGTGGGAGCCTGTTTATTCGAGATTCATTACCTGTTCACGAATTTTTTCAATTTCTACCTTTGCTTCAATCACGAGATTAGAAATTATAGGTGTTAAAGATTTTGAGCCCAAAGTATTAAACTCTCGGCCCAATTCTTGCACAATAAATTCAAGTTTTCTGCCAATTGGTTGTGTGCTTTTCAAACCTTCCTCAAATTGTTCTAAGTGACTGCGTATCCGAGTGATTTCTTCAGATACATCGGATTTTTCCGCATAAACTGTAAATTCCTTACGAACTGCGTCATCATCGCAGTTTATATCCAATCCACTTTCTTTAAGCCTTTGAAGCAAGCGGTCTCTCCATTGTCTGGCAAGTCCCTCGGTGTTTTTCTCAACTAGATGAATGGTTTCACTCAGAGTGGAAGCACGGTTCCTTAAGTCTTTGGCAAGTGACTCGCCCTCTTTTCCTCGCATAGAGACCATCTGATCAAGGGCAATATTTGTCTTGTCGATCAGCATGTCTTCGATTGTGTCCAATGGTGGAACCACGGGGTCCCGAGAGCCCGATGTAAGTATCCGTTGTATGAGATCGACGGATGGTGAGTAAGGAAGGTCCTGGCTTTGGCAAATTTTTTTTAATTCGTCTAATTGTTCGCCAACTCTTACTTTTTGATCGCGGGAAGGATCTTCCGAAGAAACCGCTTGAGGTTGGAGCAGAATTGATAGACGAATTCGTCCCCGTTCGGCCGAAGATCGAATCAGTCTTTGTGCTTCTTTTTCAAAAAATTGCCATTCCTTGGGTCCGTGAAGCAGGAATTCAAACCCTCTTTTATTTACTGAAGAAAGTTCGATTACACCATGAAACCCGGGCAGGGTAATATCCGCCCGTCCATAGCCAGTCATACTCTTCATAAAGTTGGCATCTGGGGAAGTCCGCTCACACCCATCAAGCGGGCTGCTTCCATCGCATCTTTATCCCCCCGCCCGCTTAAATTTACGCAGAGCAATTCATCCTTCCGCATTTCTTTGGCACGCTTAAAGGCATGGGCAAGGCCGTGAGAGGTCTCAAGTGCGGGCAAGATGCCTTCAGTTGAAGACAGTGTCCTGAAGGCTTTAAGTGCCTCCTCATCGCCAGCATGGGCAAATTCAATCCGTTCAAGGTCTCGGTAAAATGCATGTTCGGGGCCTATGGCAGCATAATCCAATCCTGCAGAAACTGAGTGGGTTTGGTTTATTTGTCCATCCGGGTTTTGCAAGATCCATGTTTTGCAGCCTTGGAGTACGCCAAGTTTA
>Ga0209715_1003208_pt1 | contig 11860 bp, 10 predicted proteins | sample COGITO_mtgs_1205_2_FD_184809 | JGI IMG/M metagenome (GOLD analysis project Ga0209715, IMG submission 184809) | Pelagic marine microbial communities from North Sea - COGITO_mtgs_120503 (SPAdes) (version 2) | ecosystem: Environmental > Aquatic > Marine > Epipelagic ...
CCCGAGGCGCCGAGCGACTTACCTGACGCCAAGGTCCTGGATTGGTCGTTGGCTGCGTTACTACCCTAGTGACACTTGAAACGGCTGGTTGAAGAACCAATGATCGGTCACCGCCCGGTACACGATATTGACGATGAGGAGCGAGCATGCAGGGAATTTTGGCGGGAATGCGGGTCGTCGAGGGCAGCGCTTTTGTCGCAGCGCCCCTAGGCGGTATGACCTTGGCGCAGTTGGGGGCTGATGTCATTCGCTTTGACCCGATTGGCGGCGGCTTAGACTACCAGCGCTGGCCCGTAACCAGCGCTGGCGACAGCTTATTCTGGGCGGGTATGAATAAAGGCAAGCGATCGATTCAGCTCGATATTCGACGCCCTGAGGCGCAAGAGCTGATTGCCGCGCTCTTGGCTCGGCCTGGCGATGACGCCGGACTTTTCTTAACCAACTTCCCGGCGCGTGGATGGTTGTCTTATGATAGTTTAAAAAAAGCACGTAATGATTTGATTTACATCAATATACTTGGTAACAGAAAAGGGGGTTCCGAAGTGGATTATACGGTTAACCCGGCGAGTGGTTTTGCCGCGGTAACGGGCGATCCGATGGACCCAGCGCCCACAAACCATGTGTTACCAGCCTGGGACACTATTACAGGTCAGATGGCGGCAACTGCGCTGCTGGCCGCCGAACGTCATCGCCGAACGTCAGGCGCAGGCCAGTTGGTCGAAATTGCTTTGAAAGATGTCGCACTCGCAACCGCCGGTCACCTAGGCAACCTAGCAGAAGCCGCAATAAACCAAGCCGACAGGCCCCGCTATGGCAATTACCTCTACGGCGCCTTCGGTAAAGATTTTGTGAGTCAGGATGGCAAGCGTTTTATGTTGGTTGGGCTTACACCCAAACAATGGCAGGCAATCATCCAAGCAACCGGCATCGCTGAGAAAGTCGCCGAACTAGCGATGCATCAATCAATTTATTTTGAGACCCAAAGCCAACGATTTGAGCACCGCGTATTAATTACAGAGCTCATCAATCCTTGGTTTAAAGCGCATACGGGCCAGGAAGTGAGTCAAAGGCTGAGTGAGGCGGGTGTTTGCTTTGGGCCGTATCATACGTTCCAAGAACTCCTTGCACTGGATCCGGATTGCTCGGAAGACAATCCACTGTTTAATTTGCTAGAACAACCCGGCATTGGAACCTACCTTGCGCCAGCGAATCCGATTCGCTTTGGCGCAAGCACCAACCTGCCTGCGCTTCGCGCGCCGAGCCTTGGAGAGCACAGTGAAGAGATCCTAGCCCAAGACTTGGGCCTCAGTGCCCACCAGATAGCAACGTTATTTGACAACAAAATTGTGGCTTGATGTTCGATAATGCAGGCGCTGATAGGGCCGAGGCGAACCCAAGTCCTTGTGCTAAAGTAACGATTTCCTCAACGTGGGATGTGGCGTGCTTGAACTCCTAAAGTCAGGGGGCTGGTTGATGATTCCGATCATTGCCTGCTCCATTGTTGCCGCAGGCATTGCAATCGAGCGTGCCTGGACGCTGCGACGTCAAACCGTTGCGCCGAGACACCTTTTGGCCGATGTGCTGGTCCAGATAGAGGCGGGCGCGCTCACGCCAGAGGCCCTCAATCAATTGCAGCTCAGCTCGCCATTAGGGCAAGTGCTGGCTGCGGGAATACAGCAAAACCCGTTTGGGCGAGATCCAATGCTTCGAAGCATTGAAGCCACCGGCATTCAAGTGGTACATGACTTGGAGCGTTATTTGTCGACCTTGGGCAGCGTCGCGGCGATCGCGCCCTTACTGGGCTTGTTGGGCACCGTCATCGGCATGATTAAAGTCTTTAGCGCCATTCAATTGGCAGGTATCGGCAATGCGCCAGCCTTAGCGGGCGGTATTTCCGAAGCACTGATTACCACCGCCGCTGGGCTAAGCGTGGCCATTCCGGCACTGTTTTGCCATCGTTTTCTGGTTCGAAAAATCGACGAACTTGCAATCGACATGCAACAAGATGCGCAGAGCCTTGTTGATCACATCACCGCGCGACAGGTGCCCTTTTTAGCAGAGCGGCCAAAAGGATGAACTTTGTTCGTCGAAGAACAGACCCTCTTGAGGTCAATTTAACGCCCTTGATCGATGTCGTCTTCTTGCTGCTTATTTTTTTTATGGTTTCGACGTCGTTTAAATTAGAAACGCAGATCGATTTGGAATTACCGACGGCCGACGGTCAATCAGAACCAACCAAAGATGTAATGGTCGTGAGTGTTTCGAGTCGCGGGGAATATGCGATCAATGATGCCGTCGTTTTGAGCCAAGGCTCTGCAGCGCTCACAATAGCCATTCAATCGACTATCGACACACTAAAGCCAGAGCACGTTGTCCTGATGGCAGATGCACGCGCCAGTCATCAAAATGTCGTAACCCTACTTGATATTTTGACCCAAGCCGGCATCAGCCGAGTGCAAATTAAAACCCAGTCGAATTCAGAAGCCCCCAACTGATAACGCCATGACCTCAAAAACAACGGACAGTGTGATCTACAAGCGGCTACTCAGTTATACGCCGTGGACGGCGTTCTTCATGAGCCTGATCGGATTTTCGTTGTATTCCGTCGCCAATGTGAGCGTCGTACAACTGGTTGCCTACTTAGTGGACTCACTCCAGGACGGCCCAGCCGATACGGCAGGCTGGGTCATGGAAAACCTGCAGGCTTGGCTAACGGTGAATGCGATCGACAACCAACAATTTGTCCCGACCGCAATTGTCGTCATTGTTCTAATCCGTGGGCTCGGGACCTTTATAGGCAACTATTTTATCCATTTTGCTGCAAATTCCATGATCTATTCATTGCGTGTCGAGCTGTTCGATCGATTTCTAAACCTGCCAAGTAGCTACTTTGACAATCATCCTTTCGGTCACCTAGTCGCCAAACTGACCTATCACGTAACCCAGGTCACGGGGGCGGCAACCGACGCTGTTAAGATCCTGTTTCGCGAAGGCTTAACCGTCGTCGGCTATCTAAGCTTCTTAATCTATCTTAATTGGCGCCTAACCCTATTGTTTCTAATCGCAGCACCCATTATTGGCTTGCTCGCTCGAATTGCTGGACGCCGCTTTAGGCGAATCAGCGAACGCATTCAAGACTCGATGGGGGACGTCACACAAGTGGCCTCTGAAGCCGTTCAAGGTTATCGCGAGGTTCGTACCTTTGGCGGCGAAGACTATGAACGAAAACGGTTTGAGCGAGTCAGCGCCTTTAATCGCAATCAGTCGATGAAAATGGTCATTACCTCTGCCATCGCGACGCCCGTAATTCAATTGATCGTATCCTTGGTCTTAGCGGGGTTAGTCTGGTTGTTATTGGATCCCAGCATTCGCGGCATGATGTCAACAGGTGATGTCGTGGCCTTCATCACAACGGGTGGGCTCCTAGCAAAACCCATCCGTCAGTTAACCGAAATCATAGCCATTGTCCAAAAGGGAATTGCGGCGTCCGCCGATCTGTTTGACGTCTTAGACGAAGCGGTCGAGCCTGATGATGGCGATTTAGTCTTAGAAGCGGTCAAAGGCTCGATTGAATTCCGCAATGTATCGTTTAGCTACCCGCGTGCGGACGGCGAAGTGCTTAGGAACATCTCTTTCACAGCCTTGGCGGGTGAAACAATCGCCCTCGTTGGGCCAAGCGGTGGCGGCAAGTCAACTCTGGCCTCATTAATACCGCGGTTTTACGAGCCCACCTCTGGTGATATTTTGTTAGACGGTCATCCGATTGCTTCGATGACGCGCAAGAGCCTGAGAAGTCATATGGCGATCGTTAGCCAAACGATTACGCTGTTTAATGACACAATTGAGCGCAATATTGCCTATGGCGCCTTGTCGGACAAAACGGCGTCCGACGTAGAGCAAGCGACGCGCGATGCCCAAGCCTGGGATTTTATCCAAGAATTTGATCAGGGCTTGACAACGGAAGTGGGTGACAACGGCGTCTTGCTTTCTGGCGGGCAACGTCAGCGTTTGGCAATTGCCCGAGCGCTATTGAAGAATGCCCCCGTCCTAATTCTCGACGAAGCGACTTCCGCGCTAGACACTGAATCAGAACGGGCCATCCAAACCGCGCTGGAGCAGGTTGTTAAAGGGCGCACGACCATCGTGATTGCTCATCGCCTGAGCACGATCGAAAAAGCGGATCGGATCCTGGTTTTAGACAACGGCGAAATTAAGGAGCAAGGCACGCATCAAGAGCTGCTGCAGCTTGGCGAGCGCTACGCGCAATTCTATCAAGTGAATGACACAGAGGCAGCGCTTGAGCCTCCGCCACAAGCCACAATTGCGGCGGCAACAATTGGCTTGTCAGGCGATCAGCGGCAGGGCTTTGCCTTGGGACTATGGTTACCCAAGGCTTGGTATCGGCGAGATCGATGGCTGAGTTTGCTGTCACCGGTCAGTTGGCTGTTCCAGCAGCTCGCGGGTCGCAAACGGCGTCGCTCAGAGACCCACCAAGCACGTTACCAGAGCCCAATCCCTATCATTGTTGTGGGCAATATTACCGCTGGAGGCACCGGTAAAACGCCTGTTGTCATTGCCCTTGCCAATTGGTTAATTGAAGAAGGCTATAAGCCTGGCGTGATTTCCCGAGGTTTCGGTGGGTCTACGAAGCAGGCCATTCGCGTCACTGCGGGATCCGATCCAGCATTGGTTGGTGACGAGCCGCTCATGATCGAGGCATCGACGGGCGTGCCCACAATCTGTTGCCGGGATCGAGTTCAAGCAGCCGCCCAATTAAATGAAACCACCGACTGCAACGTGATCATTAGTGATGATGGCTTACAGCACTATTCGCTGCCAAGGCATTTTGAGATTGTTGTGATCGATGGCTTGCGCGGCTTTGGCAATGGACGATTGCTCCCAGCAGGGCCACTGAGAGAAAAACCTTCACGGCTCCAAGAAGCCGATTGTATTTTAGTCAATGGGCCCGATCAGTTTAAGGTTGCGCCCACAAGCGCCCTCCCAATTGCCGTCGAGGTGGACCACTTACTTGATGCTAAAGCCGCTCAGAAAGTCTCCTTGGATGTTATCCAGCGAAAATCGGTGCATGGCGTGGCCGGCATTGGGCATCCGCAACGATTCTTCCAGACCCTTTCGGATTTAGACTGCGCCGTCATCGAGCATCCTTGGCCGGACCATGCGCCCTTTAGCGAAGAAGATCTTAACTTTCATGACGACCGGCCGGTGGTGATAACCGAGAAAGATTACAGTAGATGTCGCGCGCTAGACTTTGAGATGATTAAGGCGCCCGTGTTCGTTCTCGTTGTTCGATTGGACCTACCCAATGCCCTCAAAGAACAAATCCGGCGGACGTTACAATCGAACGAATAGTTAAAGACCCGGGTCACAAATTGGTTGTGAACGCAGACGTTGCTGGACCCGTGTGGTTAAATCTAAGGCAAGTAACTTAAGGTAGGCTTTATGGCGATCAATCATCGATTATTAGAAATTTTAGTTTGCCCCGTGTGTAAGGGGATGCTCACCCTTGACTCGAACTTGGGGGAGTTAGTTTGCTCGGTTGATCAATTAGCTTACCCGATACGCGATGACATTCCGGTCATGTTACCCAACCAAGCAAGGCGTTTGAGTGATACGCTCAGCCACGAAGACGAGGCGGCGCCGACCTCGTGACAACACCTTTTGTCATTATCATCCCAGCCCGCTGGCAAAGCACCCGTTTGCCGGGTAAGCCCTTGTGTGACATCGGGGGGCAAACCATGATTCAGCGGGTCGTAACGCAAGCGATGTTGAGCGGCGCGAGCCGGGTGATCGTGGCAACAGACCATCAAGATATTAAGCTCGCCCTGAAGGGTAGCCAATGTGATGTCGTCATGACTCAGGCGGACCTACCGTCTGGCACGGACCGGCTGGCTGCCGCAGCGGCAAGCCTTGACTTGAGTGATGACACCATCGTGGTCAATCTACAGGGCGATGAGCCCTTAATGCCCCCGGAATGCTTAGATCAGGTTGCTCAGGGCATTGCGCGGGCGCAGACCGAAATGGCGACCCTGGCTTGCAGGTTTGATCACGTTGAACAGTTATCGGACCCCAATTGTGTCAAGGTTGTTACAAGCCTTACAAATCGAGCACTTTACTTTAGCCGAGCCGCGATTCCGTTTAACAGAGATCAGGACCCGATCCATGCGGACGACCACTTAAGACATATTGGGTTGTATGCTTACCGCGTCGGGTTTCTAAACCAATTTGTTCAATGGCCGACCACAAGGCTTGAGCGACTCGAAAAGCTAGAACAATTGCGAGCGCTCGCTCATGGCGCAGAAATCTTAGTTGAAAAGGCCATAAGGCCTGTGCCACCTGGCGTGGATACGGCGGAAGATTTAAAGCAGGTTCGTCAACATTTTAAAGAGGGTAACCTGCCATGACAGAAATCACTTTGGTTGTGAAACAAAGTTGTGAAACTTGCACTTTAATCGAGCCTATTATTCGGCAGATCGCTGAGCACTTTAATCTCCGGGTCATCTGTCAGGATACTCAAGACTTTCCGACGGGTCTTCCGGTCGAGTTTGATGCGTCGCTCGAGCAATCTTACCGATTGCGAATAGAAGTCGTGCCCACCCTCATTATCCAAAAAGATGGTATTGAGACCTCAAGAATCTTTGGCTGGGACGTCGCCGCATGGGAGGCGCTTCTCGGCATTCAATTCAAAAGTGATCTGCCGAAATTTAGACCGGGGTGCGGTTCAAAGACCCACGATCCAGGGATGCAAGAACGCCTGGCTGCCCAATTCTCTGGTCACATGCTCGCTGCACGGCGTCTAAATTTTGAAAACGTTGATGACATTGAAATCGGTTATGACCAAGGTTGGTCTGATGGGCTACCTGTGGTGCCGCCCACGGCCGAGCGTGTCATGCGAATGCTTGCAGGAACGCGGCGGCAACCCGATGAAATCATTGGCATTGTGCCACCGGACTTTGCGCCCTGCAGCATTGAAAAAATTGCGATCAATGCGGTCTTAGCGGGTTGTCGTCCCGAATACCTCCCGGTTGTAATTGCCGCCGTTGAAGCCGTTTTAGAAGATCAGTTTTGTATGCATGGTTTATTAGCTACGACCTATTTTTCCGGTCCAATGGTGATTGTGAACGGCCCAATCTCAAGAGCAATTGGAATGAACTCCGGTGGAAATGCTCTCGGCCAGGGTAATCGCGCTAACGCAACCATTGGTCGCGCACTACAACTCATTATTCGCAATGTGGGCGGCGGCAGGCCAGGCGGGGTTGACCGCTCAGCACTCGGCAACCCGGGAAAATACACTTTTTGCTTTTCCGAAGATGAAACCAATTCCTGCTGGGAGTCACTCGCGGTAGAGAAAGGGTTTTCGTCTGAAGAATCAACCGTTACGGTCTTTGCAGCCGACGGGATGCAAGGCTTGGTTGACCAAAAATCTCGAGACCCTGAGTCACTCTGTCGATCCTTTGCAGCAGGATTACGCGTTATTGGTCACCCAAAGATGGTTCAAGGCTCTGATGCATTCCTTGTCGTGTCACCTGAGCATGAGCGGATATTTCGCGACGCGCAGTGGAACAAGCAACAAGTCAAAGACCGTCTTTTGGATTTGCTGATGATCCCGGGCGAAGAACTGATTCAGGGCGCTGGCGGCATCGCTGAGGGCCTCCCTGAAAAGCTCAGAAGCGCCGTTTTGTGCAAGTTTCGAGAAGGCGGATTAAATATCGTCAGAGCGGGCGGACGAGCGGGACTTTTTTCTGCCATTATTGCAGGATGGGGCGCCAGTGGTAGCACCGGCAGTGTTCCCGTAACCCGGCAGATTCAATCTTAGTAGGAGATCAAACTATGGAATTATTAGATCCAACTTCGGAAGCAATGCCAGAAGGGCGACAACCGTTGCCAAGACTGAGCCAAATCGACGGCGCAGTGATCGGTTTACTTGATATCTCGAAACCGAAGGGTAACGTCTTTTTGGACCGCATTGAGGCGCTGCTCAATGAACAAGGCGCCATCACAAAACGTTTTCGGAAACCCACATTTACGCGGGTTGCACCCGATGCACTGCGACAAGAAATTGCAGGGTCCTGTGACGCCGTATTAGAAGCCTTGGCTGACTGAGGATCTTGCACGTCGTGCAGTTTGCATGACATTCTAGATCTAGACCGACGCGGGCTACCAGGCGCGTTTGTTGCAACGGTAGAATTTGAACAAGCCGCTGAAGCGCAGGGCAATGCACTCGGTTTTCATCCATTCCGGCTCTATGTTGAGCATCCGATTCAAGATCGGACGGAAGATGAGATGCGCGCCATCGCCGATGCCGCTTTTCCATCAGTGCTCGAATCCTTGGTTGATGTCAAACCAAGTGGCTAAGCATCACGCTGAACTGGGCTGGAAAGGGTCCCAGAAGAACAGGCCCTTTTGCAAGAGCGAACTGTGACGTGTCAATGATCGGCGTTAAGCGGGCAGACTCACTCGCGATTCGGGCTGTTTTTTCGGCGCTCATTGCCGTTATCTTGGTTAGCATGGTCTTCAGCGTTGCCCAAGTTTATCTTGAATTCCAAGACGAGCTTAAGGCCGACCGCCTGGCCCTATCACGCGCAGTTACCGCCAGTAAACCGGCACTTGTGAACGCGGCTTACCAACTTGATTCGGTGCTGGCGCAACAACTGATCAACGGTCTCTTAATGAATGAGATTATTGATGCAGTGAGACTCGAAGACGATTCGGGCGCAGTATTAGCTTCTGGCAGTAATCCACCCTTGGATGAAAGGATGCCGCTGGTCTCACTTTTAATCGATAAAAGCATAACACGGGAGGCTATTCCGCTGTTCAAGGACCCGATCGACGCGTCAGCAGACAGCTCCGGGCTTTATGGCACACTTCATCTCTCGATTGAGCCTCGTCGTGGTATGCAGGGCTTTTCTGAACGCAACCGGCAATTTCTCTGGATTGCAATTCTCAGAATCATGCTACTGGTCGTTGTTTTAATCTTCATATTAAGGCGACAAATAATTTCCCCACTTCAACACGTTATTTCAGACATTCAGAGTTTGTCTGCGCTCGGTTTAACAATCCAAAAACCTAAGCGTCACGAGCAAGATGAAATTGGGGTGCTGGTCTCCGAAGTGAACGCCAGCATTGAACGACAAAAAGATCAGCTAGAACAAATTGCAGAAAATGAGCAGCGCCTTAAGTTGATTCTCGACGGCGCGGGCGATGCCTGCCTTTTGTTCGACCTCATCGATGGCGAGATTGTTTATGCCAATCAGGCTGCCTTTCACTTGCTAGACTTTTCTGAATCAGAGCTGCTCAATAAGCATATCTTCGATATATCGCCTTCTCTGGACGCCATCGAGTGGAATGAGCGGGTCAGGATCGTCACAGCTAATCGCTCGCATCAACGCGAAGGCACGTTGCTGGCAAAGAGTGGGGATCAAATCCCAGTGGAAAGCACATCGTCCACCATTAGTCTCAACGGAAGAGCATTGCTGCTTTCTTTTATGCGAGATATGCGGAGTCGCAAACGTTTAGAAACCAATCTTGCTCATGCCCAGAAACTGACCGCTCTTGGAGAGCTGACCGGTGGCGTCGCGCATGACTTCAATAACCTGCTACAGCTAATCCAAGGGTCGCTTGACGTCATCCAGTCCGCACAATCAGGCGAAGTTTCAGCGAACCCCGACGTCAAGAAGAGTCTCACAATCGCCCTGGAAGCGTCGAGCCGAGGCAGCGATCTTATTCGTCAGTTGCTGGCCTTTTCGAGGAAGCAAATCCTAGATCCAATGGTTGTCGATTTGGCAGTTGAGATTAATAAGAACCTCCCGCTTTTACAACAGGCCTCCGGCAGGGCAATCTCAATCGGTTTCTCGGCAGAATCGGGTCAAGCAAATGTAAAATTAGACGTGAACGCTTTGAATAACGCCCTGCTTAATTTGGTCGTTAATGCCCGTCACGCGATGCCCGATGGCGGACGACTTTTCCTCGCTTTAACGGATTTATCCGATGAAGATCGTGTGCAGCATTTACCCAAAGCGCTACGCCGCCAAGAACTCATTTGCCTATCGATTAGTGACACCGGTACGGGCATGAGCCCTGCCGTGTCTGAACGGATTTTTGAGCCCTTTTATACGACAAAAGGTGCGTCGGAAGGCACCGGCATGGGGTTGGCGATGGTGTTTGGCTTCGTTGTTCAATGCGGCGGTCATATTCGAGTGAGTAGTCAGCTAGGGGAGGGGACAACCTTCTATATTTACCTGCCAACCACGGAAGAGGCCATCACAGATGATGTTCAAAGTCTGTCGGGCGCCGCCAAGCCGCCAGCAAATTTACGCGATGCTACCCGGCAAGCCTCACAGCGTAATGACGAAACGATAAACAGATTGGGCAAGACGGAAAACGATGGGGTACACATCTTATTGGTCGATGATCATGCTGACATTCGGTTTATTGCAAAAACATACCTTGAGCTAGCGGGTCATCAAGTCTTCGAAGCTGCGAATCCAGACGATGCAATGGCCTGGATTCGCAGCGACGACGTGAGCATTCAGCTCGTCTTGACCGACTTAGCGTTGCCCGACCTCAATGACGGGTTGGGTTTAATCGACTTTTGCCGTGAAACTTACCCAAACTTAAAACTCGGCGTGATCAGTGGTTATGTGCCCAGCCTGAACAGGCAAGGCACAAGCCTTGCAGCCCATCAGTGTCTGAGTAAGCCCTTTAGCCAAGAAGACTTGCATCAATTTGTCGAGAATTTAATGGCGCGCTCGGTATGACGCAACATTCTTTACTGCGGTTGATCGCAATCGCTAGCCTGTTCGTGATCAATACTGCCGTAAGCCAGCCCTTAAAATTCGGGTTTAATGACCAGTGGTATCCCTTAAGCTATCGATCAGAAACCGGGGCGGTTGCAGGGGTTTTACCAGACCTTACCCGCGCCCTATTTAAGGAGGCCAGGCTTGCTGAACCGACATTGGTTGGCTTATCTTGGAATCGGGTTCAACTGGATGTCGAACGGGGCCGATTAGACGGCTTCGTCAGTTTTCCCAGCGTTGCGCGCAAGGGCTATAGTCAGGCTGTAGGGCCGATATTCTACCCGTTGCGGCAAAAACCGATCATTTATCAGTCGCAAGATACGGTCCTCGATGCGCCGTTTAAACTCGGCGACTATAACCGCCCTTGTGCATTGATTGGCGATGGCTGGAGCCAACAGTTTTATACAGAGCGCAATATCACGCCGGTTTTTGGGCGAGACAGCAAAGCTTGCCTGAGAATGGTCGCTGGCGGACGAGCGGACCTTTTTCTACATCCTGCGCCGATATTTAAGGTGCTGGTAAATTGGTTAAATCTCGAAGACGCGCTTGTGCAACTCGATGACGTTGCGGGCGAAATGCCGTTTTACTTACTATTGAACATCCGAGACCGACCTGATGTTCTGTCGGCAAGCCAGCAACTCGGGGCCGCGTTACTGCGCTTACAGAATGATGGTCAATGGCAAAAAATGCTGACAAAAAGTGAGCAGCGCGCGATCGCGCGCTGCTTAAAAGGTGGTCAAACGAGCTGCTAGCCCTTTACTTTGGCGCCATTCGAATACCGCTATCCAAACGAATGACCTCACCGTTGATATAACCGCACTCCACAATGTAGGCCGCGGTTTGGGCGAACTCTTCAGGTTGTCCAAGGCGCTTAGGGAATTGGGTCATCTCAATTAAGGGCTCACGAACTTGTGGCGGCGCAAATTTCATCATGGGTGTCTCGAATATACCCGGTGCGATCGTTGCAATTCGAATACCGCTGCGAGCGAGGTCTCTGGCGATCGGTAAGGTCATGCCGGCAACGCCGCCTTTACTTGCACTGTAGG
>Ga0209715_1003216_pt1 | contig 11843 bp, 9 predicted proteins | sample COGITO_mtgs_1205_2_FD_184809 | JGI IMG/M metagenome (GOLD analysis project Ga0209715, IMG submission 184809) | Pelagic marine microbial communities from North Sea - COGITO_mtgs_120503 (SPAdes) (version 2) | ecosystem: Environmental > Aquatic > Marine > Epipelagic ...
AACACCTGGTGTGGCTTATCTAACCGCAGGATCAACTCGGCCACCTCAGGATTTGCCCAGCTTGTCAATGACTCAGCAAGCGCCTTTAGCTGACCACTTTCGATCAGCACCTCGATCTCCGCGTCGGCAACTGTGTTTTCTTCAAACATTACACCTCTGGTAATAGAAGCCCCACTGACAGAGTAAAGCAGGTAAAGCCGATATTCCCTACTTTTTCACCGCACGATCGCACCCGTAGGCCTCAAGCAGATCATCCACCATACTGGGCAAGTGCGATAGGCTAGCCCCAGCGCCCGCGGCAGCCGCAGCGCACGAAACGTACCCAATACTATCTTTAACCGGAAGCTCCAAGCCACGCGCTCCCAACCACTGTTGCAGTACAATAAGCGCCTCTACCCATTGCTGTACTGCAAAATGACTGTCATCAGCCTCTTCCAGCAATACATGCTGCAAGAAAGCCTCATCTTTAAAGCGCGCTTCTAAATAGGCAAGCGCAGCTGGCGAGTCTGCAAACTGCTCCCAAACCCCGGTGGTATCAAATTCTCCCATTTTTTGGATTATTTAGATGATCTTGGCTAAGGACAAATGCGAACCACCGTATTTTGAAGAATAAATTTACCTGCAGAGAGTATTTACCCCGCTTGAGTCTTGCTCATCTGCATTTCTCCTTTTTTGGTGAGAGTATCTATGCGCCCGATCCGAACAGCAGCCAGAGCCCTCATCATTCTACAGGGCAAATTACTCGCCATCAAAATGCGCGACCACTCTGGCATTTTCTACATTCTCCCTGGCGGTGGCCAACATCATGGAGAAACCTTAGTTCAAGGCCTTCAGCGCGAATGCCTCGAAGAGATCGGCACTGATGTCGAGGTGGGGGAGCTTCTTTACGTACGCGAATACATCGGCAAAAACCACCAATTCAGGAAAGACCACCGCAGCTTCCACCAACTTGAGAGTGTGTTCCGCTGCTCCCTGCCCAACCCGAATGGGATCGGCCCCGGCACTGAGCACGACAAGAAGCAAATAGGGGTCGAATGGGTTGCACTTGATGAGCTCCACAAGCACCGCTTATTGCCCGAAGCCATCAAACCATTTTTCACAAAAGAAGGCTTCGAGCCGAGTTCGAACTACTTGGGGGATGTGAATTGAGTGCAAAACGCTCAATCCAAGTAGGAATGTACAAAAGTATTAAAGTGTGAAGGTAACTCCCACCTTCCCACCATCCCAGTTTTTAACCTTCCCACTCAAAATTGAGCGTCTATCGTCGGATATTTAGCAAAAAAAACCAGAGCATGATACAAGCGGATGACAATCGGCGTGTGGATTGGGTCAGCCCCTGCTGTATTCTACTACTATGTGCGGTCAGTATTTTGTTTATCTACTCAGCGCAGTACACACATGGCGGTGGCGATTGGAAGAAACAGCTTTTTTGGGTCACCCTAGGGCTGGGGACCTACAGCATCGTTTCGCTAATTAACTATAAAATATTCCTTGGCTACGCACATTTTATCTATGCCGCTGGAATCTGTGGCCTGTTGCTCGCAACGAAACTCAGCCCCATTAGCGTGGAAATGATGGGCGCGCGGCGCTGGGTCGACGTCGGCATCACCATTGTTCAACCCACTGAAGGTGCGAAAATTGGCACCCTGATCATGGCCGCAAGTATTTTAGCCCGCTCAGAGATCGGTAACGTACGAAATTCCCTACTCGTATTAACAAAAGTAGCGTTGGTATTTTTAATCCCTATGTTATTGATTTTCCTACAACCCGACCTAGGGTCGTCGCTTGTCTTTCCTCCAATGATTTTCGCTTTACTATATATTTCCCGCCTATCGGAGAAATTTTTTGTGAGCGCTTTTGCTCTATTTACCGTGGCTGTGAGCATCCTCGGCTTAGACATCTATGCTTACAGCCAGCACCTCAAAGAGGTGCGCACAGCAGAAATCAGCAACACTACAACACTCTCAGAGGAGTATCAATCACTCCTTCCAATTCACAATTATCAAAGAGACCGGATCTTAACCTTCGTCGCACCCGACGTAGTTGATCCGGAAGGCACCGGCGCCAGCTGGAATGCCAAACAAGCTAAAATATCCGCCGCAACTGGTGGGCTAGTCGGCAAAGGTCTGTTTAAGGGAACACAGGCCCAACTCGGTTACCTTCCGCAAGCGGTGGCGCACAACGATTTTATTTTCTCCGTTATCGCGGAGGAAACAGGCTTTCTTGGAAGCGCGTTCGTCGTCGGACTCTTTTGTCTGATGGTCGCCAACAGCATACGTATTGCTGGACTCGCAAGAGATCGATTTGGAATGCAACTGGCCATCGGTGTCAGTATGATATTCCTCGTCCACTTCTTCATTAACATTGGCATGACTATCGGCATTACTCCGATTACAGGACTCCCGCTTCCGTTTTTAAGTTACGGAGGCTCCTTTGTTCTGAGCTGTTTTATTCTGCAAGGATTAGTGCAAAGTGTCTATCGATATAGAAAGGATCACACATGATCCTGATACGATTTACACATACACCAACCAGCAGCAGCTATCAGAGCATGGGATCCCCACTCCAACCAAGGGACACCCACTACAAATGCCAAATTCAACAACTGACAATTCAGACGAACAATACACGAAGGAACTCACCTCTGCCCCTGTAGAAAAAAAGGCAGAGCGTATTGACCAAAAAGAACTCAAAGACGACGCAGCAAAACGAGCGAAAAAACAGCCTTTGGTGACTCGCATCATCAAAGCGATTAAAAAAGAGAAAAAGTCATACTCAGAGCTGATCATTAACTCTGAGCCGCTCGAAAAACGTGTCGCCCTACTCAAGGACGGCGTCTTAGAAAAATTCGAAGTCGAACGCACTGGTGAAGCCCGCGAAGTGGGCGCCATCTTTAAAGGTCGTATCCAAAATCTCGAAGCGGGCCTCAAAGCCGCATTCGTGGATATCGGTGAACCCAAGAACGCCTTCCTTCACTATTGGGACATTCTTCCTGCGGCGAACGACAGCGGCATCGAAATCGTGCGCGACAATAAATCTGCAAAGCAGCGTAAGCGCGATAGCGAGAAAGTCTCCATCAAGGACATTCCAAATCTCTACCCGATCGGTAGCGAAATCGTCGTGCAAATTACCAAGGGCCAAATCGGCACCAAAGGTCCACGCACTACGACCAACATCGCTCTGCCCGGCCGCTTCCTCGTCCTAATGCCTTATGCCGGCACACTCGGCATCTCGCGTAAAATCGACGACCGCAAGGAGCGAAGTCGGCTAAAAGGAATTCTCCGCGATCTGACCCTGCCGGAAGGTATGGGCCTAATCATCCGCACCGCTGGTGAGGGTAAAAAAGCCCGCTTTTTCATACGTGATCTGCATATCCTACTCAAGCGCTGGGAACTCATCACCAGCCGCATGGAAGCATCCAATAAGCCTGGCTGCCTTTACGTGGAGCCAAATATCGTTGGACGCACAGTACGCGACTTCCTCACCGAAGATATCGACCGAGTTATGGTCGACAAAAAGCAGGACCACCAAGACATTATTGAGGAAGTCACGACGATCTCCCCACGCTCCAAATCTAAGATTCATCTTTTCGACGAAGACATCCCAGTTTTCGAGCGCTTTAATATCGAGCGCCAAATCGAACAAACTTACATGCGCTGTGTACCACTCCCCAGTGGCGGAGAGATTGTAATCGAAGAAACCGAGGCGCTGATCTCGATCGATGTCAATACGGGCTCACACAAAAACAAGAATAAGGACGGCAAAGACTTTATCACTCAGGTGAATCTCGAAGCTGCCACCGAAATTGCACGCCAACTGCGTCTGCGTAATATTGGCGGCCTGATCATTCTCGACTTCATCGACATGAAGGCGAAAAAAGATCGCAATTCGGTGCTCAATCGGATGCGCCGCGAAATGGCAGGAGACAAAGCCAAAAACCACATTCTCCCCATTTCCACACTCGGCATCATGCAAATGACGCGCCAACGCCACTCGGAGAGTCACTCTAGCGGCATCTATACCGACTGCCCGTATTGCCACGGACGCGGCTCAGTCAAATCTGCGCGTACCATGAGTGTTGAAATCCAGCGCCGTATCATTAGTATTATACGCCACATTCGTGCGCGTGATGGTCACGACAAGGAGATCAACCTGCGCGTCCTGCTCAACCCTTCAAACCTGGAGCGTCTACGTAATGAAGACGAAGACTTACTCCTAGGTATCGAGGAATCCTACGGCGCACGTCTTTCTTTCCGTGCAGATCCAATCTATCACGTCGAAAACTTCAAAATTCTCGACGTTGAGACGGGCCTTGAGCAGCGCTAATCGTGATCTACCAGTTCGCTATTGAAGCGTTGCGCGGCGAATGCAGACTAAATCTCAACATTCACCGCCCAGCGCACAATCTGGCGTATGATCCGCTACGTATTGTAAGCTATGAAGATTCTAGCAGCATTCGATAAGTTTAAGGACTCCATGACCGCGGCCACCGCTTGCGAAGCCGCCGCACGCGGCGCACGTGCAGTTTATGGAACGCAAGTTACGGTCGTTCAAACACCTCTTACCGACGGCGGCGAAGGCTTCTGCAATATTCTTACCAATGCCGCAAAGGGCCACATTGAGACTCACGTAGTTTGTGGTCCTCTCGGTGCAGACCTCGAAGCACCGCTGGGCTGGTGTGAGATTGAGACCCTCCCGGCAGCAGTTCAACGTAGCCTCAATTTAAATCAGGGTAAAATCGCTATTATCGAAATGGCCGCAGCAGCAGGGTTGGAGCAAGTGCCAGCTGAGCGCCGCCACCCCAAAAATTGTACCACCTATGGCGTAGGTGAGCTGATCCGCATCGCTGTCGCCGAAAGCGCAGATGCAATCCTACTTGGGATTGGCGGCAGTGCCACTAGCGACCTCGGACTTGGTGCTCTGCAAGCACTCGGGTTACAGTTTATTAATTCAGAAGGCCACCTCGTCGAGCAGGCACTGCCTCGTGATTGGCCACATATTCAAACAATCCAAGGTAAACTGGATGTGCCAACACCGCCGATTTTCATTGCCTGTGATGTCGACAACCCACTACTTGGCCCGCGAGGAGCGGCAGCAATCTATGGCCCACAAAAAGGCTTAACTGCAAACGAGTTGGATGCATTCGAGACGCAAGCCGCTCACATGGCGGAGCAGCTTTGCCAACACTTCGCGCAGCCAAGCACCTGCCAAGAGATACCTGGCAGCGGTGCTGCCGGAGGCATTGGCTTTGGCTTAAATTTAGCTTGTGGCGCGCACTACCTAGCAGGCTTTGATCTAGTCACTGATTGGCTGGAGTTGAACAGTAAGATCGCCGCGGCTGATCTGATTCTATCAGGTGAAGGCTGCATCGATCGCAGCTCCCTTGATGGTAAAGGCCCAGTCGCACTAGCAGGCGCCGCGCATACCGCGAATAAACCAAGCATACTCCTCGCTGGCCGTGTCGACCCAAACGCCCAAGAAGAACTATGCCGTATCTTTCCAAACTGCACCGTGGCGGCGATTACCCCCGAAGGTTACAGCCTACAACAGGCACTTATAGAAGGCTCCATAAACCTGCAACGCACTACCGCTGACACGTTACGGCAGCATGCCTCATAATGACCATTGAAGAAAATGAGTTCCGAGCCATTAGAACGCGTCGTATTCGCCGCGTAAAGCGCTGGCTCAGGCACTTGCCGCGCCGTGCGAATATACATCGATACCCGTTACTAGGCCGTTTTTCTGAAGGTGCCCGTAAGCGTATTTACCTCTGGAGCTTTCGTGTTGGTGATGCCGTGCCAGCCCTTTATGCAGGATTCATTCTTGCCCTCATGCCGCTCTACGGCGCTCAAATACCAATCGCTTTTTTACTGGCACTATTACTACGTGCCAATCTTCCGATCCTTGTTGGGCTACAGATGATTTCCAATCCGCTCACGCTTATCCCATTTTGGTATGCTGCTTATCAGGTCGGCGCGAGTGTACTCAGTATTATCGGCGTGACGACCCCGCCATTAGGCCAAAGCGATATCAAGATACTCATCCAAAACCTAACGAGCAGTCAGTGGAGCAATAGCGTTGAATCACTGCTAACCACCTTCAGCACAATGTGTCTGGGTGGCATTGTGCTGGGCATCTTTTTCGGCCTTGTCTCCAGCTTTGCATACCGTATCACCGCGCAACGAACCGCGGCCAGTTACGCCCATTTAAAAAAGAAAATACATGACCGTAGCATACACCCTTCTAAGCACCCCACCGACCTCATTTAAATGCTGAAAGCCCTTCGTCTCGCCTTACTTTGCTCACTCTTTATCTGCGCGCTTCAAACGTATGCAGAACGTATTTATTTGGGTATCGATATACTCCAGCAATCGGGCTTTAGCGCGATCGCTGGAAAGCGTGTCGGGCTTCTCACCCACCCCGCTGGAGTTAACCGGGATGGTGTCAGCTCAATTGAAGTGTTGCGACGGGCTAAGAATGTCAAACTCGTCGCTCTATTTGGCCCCGAACACGGGATTTACGGTAACGAAAAAGCAAATGTCCCCGTCGACGATAAGATCGACCCGCGCACTCAACTTCCAGTCTATTCACTGTACGGCAAATACCGTAAGCCGGCACCAGCGATGCTCCAAGGCCTAGATGCGCTCGTCATCGACCTGCAGGATGTCGGCGTCCGTTCGTATACTTACGTGAGTTGTATGCGCTACGCGATGGAGGCTTGCTTTGAAAACGGCGTTGAAGTTGTGGTGCTGGATCGACCTAACCCGCTCGGCGGTCTGAAAGTAGATGGGCCACCGCTTGATCATGAATGGCGCAGCTATGTCGGCGCATTTCATGTCCCGTATGTGCATGGCTTAACCATTGGCGAGCTGGCTCAAGTCGCGAAATATACATCTGGCAACATGCAGGTGAGCAACGCGGTGCGCCAGAAAGGCAAACTCACTGTCATCAAAATGCGTGGCTGGCATCGCGCCATGCTCTGGCCACAAACTGGCCTCAAGTGGAAGCCCACTTCACCCTATATTCCAAATTTATCTGCAGTCCTCGGCTATGCCATGACTGGCCTCGGCGCGCAAGTCGGCGGCTTCTCTCACGGCATCGGCACGCCGTATCCGTTTCGCCTACTGCGCTTTAAAGGTAAATCTAGTACGGAACTACAACAGGCGCTCCTCGCCAAACAGATTCCAGGGATGAGCTTCCGCATCTTACGGACTAAATCCGCCGCGGGAGCAACCGTTGAGGGGGTCTATGTAAATGTCAGCGATTGGTCCAAGGTTCGTCCTACGGAAATCAGCTTTCACATGATGCAACTTACGGCGGAATGGACTCACGCGAACCCGTTTGCCACTGCCAAGAATCCTGGCCTCTTTAATAAGCATGTGGGTAGCACGACTTGGTGGAATGAAATCAGCCAACGTGGCGCTCAAGCTCGCGTGGATCTATTTGTGCAAAAATGGGCGACGCAAGCGCGGGCATTTCAAAGTAACCACGCACAATTCCAGCTCTACTAAGCGGCACCCCTCAAGGGCAATTAGTCAGCCACTTGCTTCAAAAGGTGGAAATTCTGAAAGCGCTGCAACGTGCTCTTCAATGACTTTCCAGTGATTGCATTTGTGATAAAGTCCTGCATTCAGGCAGGACCATATTTTAATGTGTTGCCATTAGACCCAACAAGAGGCGCACACCCTCAATCTTGCATGTAAAACAAAATCCGATCATGCACCAATAAGGCTATATCAAGTTTACCATCGCCGGTCAGATCGGACAGTATCATTTCACGTGGCTCTAGATTGCCTCCTTTACGTCCTTGATAGTGTAAATTCTGCTCAAAGACTTCCCAAAACATTCGGCCAGTCCAAGTTGAATCCTGCTGAACCAAGACCTCTACTACATGGCTCTGCCCGTCCACAGCAATAAGGTCGACCTGGCCATCGGCATCAAAATCTCCACCTTCAACATAGCTGTATCGTACCTCTTCTAGATTAGTTTCGAAGCTTTCCCCAGCCACTCGTGTCCAAATATTAGCCTTTGATGGTAAGCGCCAAAAGCGATCTTCACCGGCAAAAATCAATTCTGATCTTTTTCCGTGTGGTTCAACACGATGCCACATTTTCAGGTTTATCTTACCAGTATTTACAGACATCGCATAGCGAAACACCCCATCTTCATCGCGCGCGAGTAATTGAAACTCGCCCGCCGTAGATACATATAAAGCAATATGTTTCAACTGTTTCCCTTCATACAGCGGTACCACAGCAGAGACCGTATCATCGCCCCGACGAGCGTTGAACTGATCCACCATCTCCAAGTCATCTGCCTCTACACGAAGCGCACGTGCATACCCCGAGCGAGCGACAACCAACTCATTGGAACCATCCCCGTCTATATCAAATACACTCACTTGAGCCGGCTGTATGTCTTTTAACAAACTCTCACGTACCGAAGACGCACCCGCAACCTCGACAAGCTCCTGATCTGCTATCGCGATCAACACGGGTGCCTCCCTTGGCACAAAAACCATAAGACCGCTACTGTTATTGTCGAAGATAGCAACCTCGCGAATCGCCGTGGGCTTGCGCTTTACATCTGCAAGTTTGGTACGGGAAAGCACCTCCCAATCGGATGCTTGATCATCACGATTTGAGGGTCGCGCTAAAACCAGGTTCATTGCCCCCTCCTGCTCGCTCACGAAGGCTAACTCATCATACCCATCTTGATCCAAATCGACTGCTTCACACACCACGGGCTCTCCCTCCCCAATGACTAAACGACGTGGAAATGAAAGCCGCCCGTTGGCATCGACACTACTCAAACCCATCGCCCGCTCACCCTCACTGACAATCACCACAGTATTCCGATCAGTCTTAAAGAAATTACCACTCGCCATTGATGCGATACCTGAGAACGATGGGAACGTTCGCGAAGCTCGGAACTTTCCAGCCTCCCTCAAAAAAAGAACTAGCTCAGCCCCCGTAGGATTGGCTACTAATATATCTTCCTGCCCGTCGCCATTAAAATCGCCAAAGGCATAACTGGCAGATGCACGGATTTTTTTAAAGATCGGGTAAACCTCTGGTTGCTCTCCTGAAAAACCCGGGACCTCTTCAATTCCGATTGCTTGTTCTAGAGTAAAAAAATCAATGCCGCCACTACGTGAATCCACAGAGCAAAATGAGCGCCATTCTCCCTCGACTTGAGGCATTGCTCGCACCGACCGCACTGGTCGATCCAGAATGAAGCGCCGCTCAGGACCAAACCCTCCATCAATCAATTGCTCGCGAAGCGCGAGTGACTGGTCGCCGCTGGAAGTAATGTAAAGTACATCCTTAAGCCCATCATTAGTCACATCCTCGAGTAGCAAATTAAATGGATTCTCTCCCGTTACGTAATAGAGCTCTTCCTCCCCTAAATGTCCATGCGGGTCTTGACGAAACACACGTAGAGCGTCGGCCGCGATCACCACCAACTCGGCCTTGCCATCACCATCGACGTCGTCGATCTGAATCGTATCAGTCCAGCCGAGCGCTTGAAAGCTATCGAACTTGGTGGTATCCGCCCAATGCCCGGCATCTGTCTGATAACGAATGCTCAATGGCACCTCCCGCCCAGAATACGCAAGGTCGTCACGGCCATCTCCATTTAGGTCGCCGACAGATAAATCAAACACAGGAAACCCGATCGTAATTCCTTCGCTCGCAAACCGAGCATCCTCCAGCAATGGCTCCCAGCGGTTCTGATTCAGTTGTTTTTTAACTCCACTGCGCTTTGCGCCCTCTGCTAATTGGTAAATAATCTCAAGCTGAGCAGTGTCATTGTTGACCACCACCAAATCATTTAACTGGTCGCCATTGACATCACTCACATTGAGGGCCCGTGTACCCCAATCCAGCTTCAAAACTTCTGGCCCAACAAAGGAGATCGGCGCGGTATCTGCACCGTGCAATGATCCGACCATCAAGGCCGCACAGCTATGAAGCGCTACATTAATTCCAAAACTCATTCATCCACCTCACTCTTAATCATTAGTGTGCGTCCAAACAAACCATCTGGCGCTTCATTCATCTCTGAAATTAATCGATAAGGCGCAACGAGATCCGAGGGAATACTCTCTGCAGTCAACTCATTGGCTAAACCACCGATTTTAAGCGCTTCGATTAGTGATTCAAAAAAAGGCTCCACCATCTGCGCTGCATTCAAATAAGAACGAGTCACTGCATTCGGCCGTTCAATACGCTCAAACAACTCCTGAGTCTGTGATTTCTGCCACAGGCCATCATCTCCATTTTTCATGCGCGAGAGTACTTCATGCAACAAGCCCACATCTCCCATATTAACGATCAAATTTGAACGCGTCAGCACGTAGTTAACAGCAGCACTTTCAGCATCAGGCAGGTGCGAATCGCCGCTTGATGCGATACTATAAATCGTTTCGCCTTCATACACATGCTCTTTTATCTCCGAGCGCGCGCCAGTCACGCTATCTTTCACCGCTTCTAATGCCCGAGTGAAACTTTGTGTATCTTTTACATCCAAAACAAATAGCTGCTGCGGGGCAGCGAACTGATCCACGCCTAAAACTGACTCATTTAGCAACGCGACACTCACAATTCGCTCGCCCATGTTCTCTAATATCGCAGCGCGTATATCGACACCTAGTCGCGCCTGCAATGCCTGTAGTTGCATCTCTGCCAGTGGTAACAAAGTCGGACTCGCTTGATTGAGTAACATTTCTAAATTCTTAAATAGCGCACTAAAATCAAATAAAGAGACTGAGCTACTCAACGCGCTTTCTGGCACATAACCCGCCTCAGGCAATTCACCATCGGCATAACTAAGCAATGACAATAAGCCGCTCTTCTCTTGATAGATCAAACCAAAGTGCGAGAGCACGCCTTGATCAACCAAGTCGATATCGACAAACACAGCCTGCATCGACTCCAAGCCCAATGCAGTATTCAGACTTTGTGCAGTCACTCCAAATATCGCCAGAGTATCAATCATTGGCAGATCCATCCATGCACGATTGAACGATGGCATCACATCTGCCAAATTAGTATAGATGATGAGATCTCCGCGTCCTCCTTCCTCACGCGCCCTGAGATACGCATCGGAGCGCCCGATCGGTGCGTCGGTTCCCTCTTTGATCCATTCAACAGTTTCACGCAATCGGCTCTCAGGCGCAGCTAGTATCATAATGCCATCTACCAGTGCATAGCCATCTTCAACATAGGTTGTCTCACCATCAAAAGTCTCATCGAAATATAAGGTCTCTCCCATAAAAGACTCTTCAACCATCTCATGCTCGACCAACGGGTTGAGCGCCTGCTGCGCCTCCGCATTGCGGATAAACTGAACCTGCATCAATTCATTCAATCGCTCTGCGTCACCTGAGAATTCAGCCAGTAATACAATTTCCTGCGAATCTTCCTCGTTTAGTACCTGCTCAGTTAGATTGTATAATGCCACACTAGCCTGCCCTGGAAAGAGCTCAAATAGCTCATCATAACTCAGCCCGAATTCATTCTTCAGCACCTCGGTGAATCCAAATGATTCATCATCGCGGAGATCATCCCGAGTAAGATCCGCATCTTCAATTTCAGCAAAAAACGCCAATAACGACTCATCCTCAAAGAGCTCGGCAAATGCGTGTGATTGCCACTCCGTTCGGGTCTCCGAAAGACTTCGTAGCGTCACAAAAAACTCTACATCCTCTCCGATAATATCCTGAAATGGTACTGCAGACACTACAGAGCTAGCAAGCCCCACCCACACGAAAGGTAACAACAATTTATTCATACAAAAAATCCTATTTCTCATTGATACTATTTATGACCACTCGCAAC
>Ga0209715_1003218_pt1 | contig 11841 bp, 8 predicted proteins | sample COGITO_mtgs_1205_2_FD_184809 | JGI IMG/M metagenome (GOLD analysis project Ga0209715, IMG submission 184809) | Pelagic marine microbial communities from North Sea - COGITO_mtgs_120503 (SPAdes) (version 2) | ecosystem: Environmental > Aquatic > Marine > Epipelagic ...
AGTAAAAATGATAAACACTTCAGTTGATATTAACGATAAACCAAGTGCAATTAGATACCCACGTGGAACAGGTGTGGGTCTTGATTTGCCTTCAATTGATGAAAAAATTGAAATTGGAAAAGGAAGAGTAATTCAAGAAGGAAAACAAGTTTGTATTTTAAGTTTAGGAACAAGGCTTGAAGAATGTAAATTAGCTGCAGAAGAATTAAAAAATAAAGGTGTGTCAGTAACAATTGTTGATGCAAGATTTGCAAAACCTTTAGATCAAGAACTTATTTTAAAATGTGCTAGAGAACACGAGGTTGTAATTACTGTAGAAGAAGGATCGATTGGAGGTTTTGGTTCTCATGTTAAAAATTTATTAGCTGAGAAAGGGATATTTGACAAAGGATTAAAGTTTAGAGCAATGATGTTACCTGATACTTTTATTGAACAAGACAATCCTAAAAAAATGTATGATGTGGCAGGGCTAAATGCTTCACAAATTTCAAAGAAAATTTTAGATGTCTTGTTTACAAAAGACTCTATTAAAGTAGTAAAAAACTAATTTGGCTTAACTGCACTGAGCTTTGTGCATTAAGTAATGATCTAATAAAACGCAATTCATCATAGCTTCACCTACGGGTACAGCTCTTATCCCTACACACGGGTCATGTCTTCCTTTAACTGATATAGTTGTATTTTTTCCAAATTTATTAATTGTTTTTCTAGTAGTTAAAATTGATGAAGTGGGTTTTACAGCAAAGGAGGCAATAATTTCTTGACCACTTGATATTCCACCCAAGATTCCTCCAGCATTATTAGAGTTAAATTTTAACTTTTTACCCTTTTGAGAAATTTCGTCTGAGTTTTGTTCACCACTTAATTGTGCTGAGTTCATTCCAGATCCAATGTTTACCCCTTTGACAGCGTTAATACTCATTAAACCAGAAGCAATATCAGAGTCTAGTTTTGAATATATGGGAGCACCTAATCCCGCAGGTATTCCTCTTGCTCTTATTTCAATCACAGCTCCGCAAGAAGATCCAGATTTTCTTACACCTAATAAATATTTTTCCCAAAGTTTAATCATCGATTTATCTGGGCAGAAAAATGGATTTTTAGTTATTACTTTATCGTTCCATTGATTTACATCACATCCTAATATTCCTAATTGGGTCACGGCCCCAATAACTTTGAACTTTTTCCCTAATTTATTTTGCAAAACTAATTTAGCTATTGCTCCAGCAGCAACACGAGCCGCAGTTTCCCTTGCAGAGGATCTTCCTCCACCCCTATAATCTCTAATTCCATATTTCTTAAAATAAGTTAAATCAGCATGTCCTGGTCTAAATTTATCTTTAATGTTTCCATAATCTTTTGACCTCATATCTTTGTTGTAAATTATTAGTGATATAGGAGTCCCAGTTGTCTTTCCCTCAAACACACCAGATAAAATTTGCACTTTATCGTCTTCTTTGCGCTGAGTTGTAAATTTTGATTGTCCAGGTTTTCTTTTATCTAGTTCAATTTGTATATCTTGTTCTTTAATACTTATATTGGGAGGACATCCGTCGACTACACAACCTATTGCAGGTCCATGAGACTCTCCCCAAGTTGAGAAACGAAATAGCTTTCCAAAAGTATTAAATGACATTATTTATATTGTATAGATTATTTTGTTTAAATTATGAATGAAAAAAACTCACTTGGCCTCAATAACTGCTTCTTAGATCTAGACGATCCCATTGAATTGTTTAAAGTTTGGATGGATGAAGCAAAAAAATCAGAACCTAATGATCCCAATGCTCTTTCATTAGCTACATCTAATAAGAATAACATACCATCAGTAAGAATGGTTTTGTTAAAAGAGTTTAATCAAAATGGTTTTGTATTTTACACTAATTTAAATAGTCAAAAAGGAAATGAACTTAAAGAAAATCCAAATGCTGCAATGTGTTTTCATTGGAAAAGTCTTTTAAGACAAATAAGAATTAGTGGAACTATAACTCAAGTAGAAGATAGTATAGCTGATCAGTATTATAATTCACGAGGCTATGACAGTAGGATTGGAGCATGGGCATCAAAACAAAGTAAAGAATTAAAAAATAGAGATGAACTTGAAAACTCAATTAAAGAGTTTAAGCAAAAATTTGATGATAAAAACAATGTACCAAGACCCAATCATTGGTCTGGTTGGAATTTATCACCAACAAGAATTGAATTTTGGTTAGATGGAGACAGCAGAATTCATGAAAGATTAAATTACACTATTGATAAAAGTGGCAATTGGATAAGATCTTTATTAAGTCCTTAAAAATTTCTAGCTAAACTAAACGAAGTAAGGCTTCTTAAAATAGTTTTTTCTTTTGAATCTTTAAATACTGTAAGAGAGTTTGAAGCAAGATTAATGTAATGTTGAGCTTTTTGATAGCACTCATTTATAATGTCATATTTTTTTATCAAAAAAATTATTTTGTTAAAATCATTTTTTTCTCTAAAATCTTTTTTAAAAAATTCAGTTAATAATTTTTTTTCATCAAAATCTATTTTTTGAAATAGTAAAATAATAGGTAAAGTAATTTTACCTTCAAAAAAATCTTGACCTATCTTTTTACCAAATAATTTTAAATCAGAATTGTAGTCGAGAGTATCATCAGCAATTTGAAAGGTTAGTCCAAGATTTCTTCCATAGAACTCAAGAGCATCTTTTTCTTTAGAGTCAACGTCAGATAAAATTGCTCCTACTTTTGTTGCAGCTGCAAAAAGCTCAGCAGTTTTTGCTGATATAATTTTTAGGTAAGTTTCCTCTAGCATATCAACCTCACCTTTGTGTTGAAGTTGCAAAACTTCTCCTTGAGCAATTTTTGAGGAAGTTGATGACAACAATTTTAAAACTTCCAAATTTCCATCTTCTACCATCATTTCAAAACATCTACTTAATAAATAGTCTCCAATTAAAACTGAAGAATGATTATCCCAAACTTTATTTAATGTATCCCTACCTCTTCTTATGGTTCCCTCATCAATTACATCATCATGCATTAGAGTTGCACTGTGTATTAATTCAACACAAGCTGCTAAATTAATATCTCTTGAGCCTTTGGAGTACCCACATAATTTTGCTGATCCAAGAGTTAATAGGGCACGTAATCTCTTCCCACCAGTTTGAATGTGGTAGTCAGTCATTTTTTGGACTAACTCAACATCACTGGCCAACTTTGATTTTATCTTTTCTTCAGTAAGAACCAATTTATCTTCAACAGAATCTTTAAGCTGAAAGTATGAGTCGTTTATCTGATTTTTAAGCTGAACTACAGTTCCCATAATTAAATTAAATTAATATATTTGGGTTTTATATATTACTTATCAATTGACGCACCTATTTCTTCATTTATAAGTAATTAATATATTCAATTAATAATTCTATAAGGATTAAAAATGTTCTCTTTTTTTAAAAAGAAAAAGACTGTAGCCCATATAAAACTGAGTGGTGTTATAGGAAATGCTGGAAAATTTAAACAAGGTATAGATTTTGCTGGCCAAGAAGAAATTATAAAAAAGGCTTTTTCTCTTAAAAAAGCATCTTGTGTTGCAATAACTATTAATTCTCCTGGAGGATCACCAGTTCAATCACATTTAATTTATAATTTTATTAGACAGGAAGCTAAAAACAGTAAAAAAAAAGTAATTGTATTTGCTGAAGATGTTGCTGCATCGGGTGGATACTTAATCTCATGTGCTGGAGATGAAATTTATGCAAATTCAAGCTCAATCATTGGCTCTATTGGAGTTATTTATTCTTCATTTGGATTTACAGAATTGATTAAGAAAATTGGTGTTGAAAGAAGAGTTCACACAGCTGGTAAGAATAAAAGTACTTTAGATCCATTTTTAGAAGAAAAAAACGAAGATATAGAAAGATTAAAAAAAATTCAGTTAGATTTACACAAAGATTTTATAGATGTAGTAGAAAAAAGCAGAGGAACTAAATTAAACAAATCTGAAGTAGAGCTTTTTTCAGGAGAATTTTGGTCAGGTAGTAAAGCTAAAGAACTAGGATTAATAGATGGGGTAGGTGATGCTCATCAAATTCTAAAAGAAAAATTTGGAAATGATGTTGTTATTAAAAAATTTGAAAAAACTAAAGGGTGGTTAAGTCAAAAACTTTCTTCTTCTAATAACCAAGTGGATCAATTAGCCAACATTTTAGATGAAAGGTCAATCTGGCAAAGATATGGTTTCTAAATTAAAAAAACCAAAACAAAAATTTCAATCATTTCAAGATACAATTCTAAATCTTCAAAAATTCTGGAGTAAACATGGTTGTATTATTTTACAGCCCTACGATATGGAAGTTGGGGCTGGTACTTTTCATCCAGCAACTACGCTTAGATCGCTAGGTCCAAAGCATTGGAAGGCTGCTTATGTTCAGCCATCAAGAAGACCAACAGATGGAAGGTATGGTGATAATCCAAATCGACTACAGCACTATTATCAGTTTCAAGTTTTGATTAAACCTTCACCAGATAATATAAAAAAATTATATTTAAATAGCTTGTCGGTAATTGGTATTGATCATAATGAACATGACATTAGATTTGTAGAAGACGATTGGGAAAGCCCAACTCTCGGTGCCGCAGGTTTAGGTTGGGAGGTTTGGTGTGATGGTATGGAGATTACACAATTCACATACTTTCAGCAAATGGCAGGATTTGAATGTAAACCTGTATCTGTTGAAATTACATATGGATTAGAAAGAATATGTATGTTTACCCAACAACAAAAAAATGTTTATGACCTTGTTTGGAATGATGAAGGAGTAAAATATCACGATGTTTTTCATCAAGCAGAAAAAGAATTTTCTGCATATAACTTTGAACATGCAAATATTGATAGTTTATTTAAAATGTTTGATATGATTGAGCTTGAAGCTAAATCTCTTGTAGAAAAAAATGTATCACTACCAGCGTATGATCAATGCCTTAAGGCAAGTCACATATTTAATATTTTAGACGCTAGAGGAGCAATTAGTGTTGCTCAAAGGGCCGGATATATAGGCAGAATTAGAGATATTACTAAAGCTGCTGCAGGTATTTGGTTAAATAGTCAAAGCTAGATGTCAGAATTTTTTTTAGAATTATTTAGTGAAGAAATACCTTCGACCCTTCAAAAGAATTTAAGAGAAGATTTATTAAATAGTTTTATTAAATCATTTAATGAAAAGTTTATTTTATTTAAAAAAAGCTCGTCATTTTCAACACCTAATAGACTAATCATTTTATTTGAAGGCCTGCAAAAACAAATAATTTTAAAATCTGAAGAAATCAAGGGCCCAAGTATAAAAGCTCCAGAACTAGCGTTAGAAGGTTTTATCAGATCAAATAATATTTCTAAAAAAGATCTTTTTAAGAAAGCAACAGATAAAGGAGAGTTTTATTTTTTTAAAACAAAATCAAAAAAGCTTAATACTCAAGATTTATTAGAGGAATTGGTGCCTTTAATATTACAAAAAATTCAGTGGAAAAAATCAATGAGATGGAGTGATTTTAGTTTAAATTGGGGTAGACCGTTAAAATCAATTCTCGCAATTTTTGATAGAAAAAAATTAACTTTTAATTTTCATCATTTAACTTCTTCAAATTCAACATTTATAGATAAAGAATTTGAGGAAAAGAAAAAAATATTTATTGATTTCAAAGATTATAATAATTTTTTTAAAAAATTAAATATTATCATTGATCATAATCAAAGAAAAAATTTAATAGAAAAAAAATTAAATGAAATTTCAAAGAAGAAAAATATATTAATTGAAGATAATTCCAAGTTACTTGATGAAGTTGTTGACCTAACAGATCAACCTAACGTTATATTGTGTGAATTTGATAGAAAATTTCTAAATATTCCTAAAGAAATTTTAATGATTACTATGCAACACCACCAAAAATATTTTCCAACTTTTGATAAAAAGGGAAATATTACTAATGAATTTTTAGTTGTAACTAATAAGCATGATAAGAGCGGTTTAATAAAACTTGGAAATGAAAGAGTTGTGGAAGCTAGATTAAGTGATGCTGAGTTTTTTTGGCAAAAAGATAAATCACAAAATTTAGTGAAAAGAGTTTCAAGTCTAAAATCTATGAATTACTTTAAAGGGCTGGGAACATATTTTGATAAAGTTCAAAGAATGAGAAAGCTTGGCGGTATGCTTTCCGATGAATTGTTAATAAGTAAAGACAAGGTTGAACTTTCTGCATCCATCTGTAAAGTTGATTTAGTCTCTGAACTTGTTGGAGAATTTCCTGAGCTTCAAGGAATTATGGGTGGTTATTTTGCAGAAGCACAAGGCTTTGAGAAAGATGTTTGTAAAGCAATAAGTGAACAATATTTGCCAGCTGGATTAAATTCAAAAGTACCCAAAAAGCCATATAGTGTGGCATTATCATTAGCTGATAAAATAGACACCTTAGTTGGTTTTTTTGGAATAAATCAGAAACCAACAAGTTCCAAAGACCCATTTGCTCTAAGAAGATTGGCTTTGGGAGTAATTAAAACAATAGTTGAAAATAAAAAAGATTTTAAAATAAGAGATTTAATTAGTTATTCTACAGGCTTGTACTTGGATCAAGGTTTTGAATTTGAAAATAAATCTCTTCAAAACGAATTAATTAGTTTTTTGATGGATAGATTGAAATTTTATATGAAAGAAGAGAAAATTCGAAGTGATATTATTTTAGCTTCAACAAGTTCGTTTAATTTAGATCGATCAGTGGTTATTTTTGGTAAGGCCAAAAGTTTAAACAAGTTTGTTAATAAACCTAATGGGATCGATTTGATCTCAAGTTACAAAAGAGCTTCAAATATATTAGAGAGTGAATTAAAAGACAAAAACCTTGAATTATCAAATACAACTGACCCTGGTATTTTTAAAACTGAGTTTGAGAAAAACTTATATAAAAAGATTAATGAACTTAGTAAGTATTTTCAAAGTATTAATAAAGATGAGGATTTTGAACAATCTATCAATAATTTAGCTGAGTCCAAAAAAGTAATTTTTGATTTTTTTGACAATGTGATTGTAAACGATGAGGACATCACAATTAAAAAAAACAGGCTGGAACTAATTCAAATGTTATGTAAAACGTTTGATTATTATGTTAATTTTTCTTTAATCGATTCCCTTCAATGAAAAAACTAATTCTAAATTTTAAATCTAAAGATAGTAAAAAAATAAAAAATCCTAAAAATTTTTTAGGGGGCAAAGGTGCAAATTTATCTGAAATGGGAAGAATGGGCCTACCAGTTCCACCAGGATTTACTATTTCAACAAAGGTATGTGAACTTTTTTATAAAGATAAAAAAAAATTAAATAAAAACTTAGTTGCTCAGATAAAAAAAGAATTAAAGATTATTGAAAAAGATGTAGGTAAAAAATTTGGTGATTTAAAAAACCCTTTATTACTTTCAGTAAGATCAGGAGCTAGAGTGTCAATGCCAGGAATGATGGATACAATTTTAAACCTAGGTTTAAACGATAAAACTGTTAATGCCTTAGCTTTAAAAACCTCTAATGGAAGATTTGCTAAAGATAGCTATAGAAGATTTATTCAAATGTATGGCAATGTAGTTATGGGAGTTGAAGGTTATCACTTCGAGGAATTAATAGAAAATTATAAACTTACAAAAGGAGTTCTTTTAGATACCGATTTAGATGAGAGTGACTGGGATGGTTTAATAGTTGATTTTAAAAGAACCGTTAAAGAAAAAACTAAAAAAGACTTTCCACAAGATGTTTATCAGCAATTACTTGGAGCAATTAGCGCAGTATTTTTATCTTGGGAAAGCAACAGAGCAAAAGTTTACAGAAAATTAAATCAAATTCCTGCTGAGTGGGGCACAGCAGTAAATGTTCAATCAATGGTTTTTGGTAACATGGGTGAAGATTGTGCAACAGGTGTTGTATTTACTAGAAATCCTTCAGATGGATTAAACGAAATTTATGGAGAATATTTAATTAATGCCCAAGGTGAAGATGTTGTAGCGGGAACAAGAACCCCTCAATACATAACAAAAAAAGCTAGACAACAGGCAAAAGTAAAAGCTCCATCAATGGAAGAAGTTATGCCAAATGTTTACAAGCAACTTCATAAAATTTTAAAAAAATTAGAAAACCATTACAGAGACATGCAAGATGTTGAATTTACAGTTGAAAATAAAAAACTGTGGATGCTTCAAACAAGATCAGGAAAAAGAACAGCTAAGTCAGCAGTAAAGATTGCTGTTGATATGGTTAAAGAAAAATTAATTTCAAAAAAAGAAGCTGTTCTAAGAATTGATCCTAATTCTTTAGATACTTTACTTCACCCAACTTTGGATGAAAAAAGCTCAATAAATGTAATAGCTAATGGTTTGCCAGCTTCTCCAGGTGCAGCTAGTGGAAAAGTAGTATTTACTTCAGAAGAAGCTGAAAGATTAACTGGGATGATGCAAGATACAATTTTAGTTAGAGTAGAGACATCACCAGAAGATATTCAAGGTATGCATGCAGCTAAAGGGATTTTGACTGCAAGAGGTGGAATGACAAGTCATGCCGCTGTTGTTGCAAGAGGAATGGGTAGACCATGCGTTTCTGGTTCGAGTGAAATTGATATAAACTATGAGAACAAATCATTTAAAACTTCATCAATTGAAATAAAAGAAGGTGAAGTTATAACGATTGACGGATCTACAGGTAGAATTATATCAGGAAGTGTTGCGACAGTTAAACCAGAGATTTCTGGTGATTTTTCAAAGTTAATGTCATGGGCAGATAGCTTTAGAAAATTAAATATTAGAACCAATTCAGAGACACCAAAAGACACAAAAACTGCTAAAGATTTTGGAGCAGAAGGTATTGGTCTTTGTAGAACAGAACATATGTTTTTTGATGAAGAAAGAATTTTATCTGTTCGTGAAATGATTTTATCTAAAACTAAAGAAGATAGAGCTAAAGCACTTGAAAAACTTTTACCTCACCAAAAAAAAGATTTTGTTGAAATTTTTAAAATTATGAGCGGGCTACCTGTTACAGTTCGTTTGTTAGATCCACCTCTTCATGAATTTTTACCTCGTACTGCAAAAGAAATAAATGAAGTAGCAAATGTTGTAAGTCTTCCAGTAAAGGAAGTTGAGTCTAGAATAGAGGAATTGCATGAACAAAACCCAATGTTAGGTCATAGAGGTTGTAGACTTGGTATATCTTTTCCAGAGATTTATGAAATGCAATGTAGAGCTATTTTTGAAGCATTAGCTGAACTTAAAAAGAAAAAAATTAAATCAGCATTTCCAGAAATTATGATCCCTTTAGTGTCTACTGAAGCTGAAATTAAAATAATGAAAGATCTAGTAATTAACATTGCTAGTGAAGTTCAAAAAGAACATAAAATCAAAATAAAATTTATGGTTGGAACAATGATTGAACTTCCAAGAGCCGCAATAAAAGCAAAAGAAATTGCAAAACATGCAGAGTTTTTTAGTTTTGGAACTAATGATTTAACGCAAACAACATTTGGAATTAGTAGAGATGATAGTGGAAAATTTTTAAATGATTATATAGATAATAAAATATTTTCAATTGACCCATTTGTTTCAATAGATGATGGGGTTGCAGATTTAGTTGAAATCGCTGTTGAAAAGGGAAAAAGCCAAAATAAAAAATTGAAACTTGGAATTTGTGGAGAACATGGGGGAGACCCCAAGAGTATAATGTTTTGTTCTAAAGTAGGATTAAATTATGTTTCTTGTTCACCTTATAGGGTGCCAATCGCAAGATTAGCAGCAGCACAAGCTGAATTGATCAAAAAAACTGTTAGTAAATAATTTATTTAAAATCAATTATAATTTTTTCATCTAATTTTGAGATGTGATGAACATTTTTATTATTTAATATTTTTTTAATTTTTTCGTATTCTCTATTCTTTATATTTTTTTCGATATATTTTTTTGTTGTTAAAAGTTTTATTTGATGAAAATTAATATCTTGTCCATAATTATCAAACCCTTGTTTTTGAGAAATTCTAAATATCTTATTTTTATCAAAAATTAATCCCCCGTTTCTAGATTGTGAAGAGTCTATTTTAATTGGGTTTAATGGATGATCATGCCACTTGTTCGTTAATGGTCCATCTTTAGAATAAAAAATAGATATATCATGCGTAAAGTCACCGGTAAGAGATCTGTCAATATTAGTAAATAACCACCATAGATTATTTTTTTTAAAAAGCATGCTATCTGCAGTTTTAATATTTTTTTTAATTGTTTTGTAAAATTTCCATTTATATGGAAATGATACGCATTTATATATTCTAATTTCTGAAATTTCAGAGGTCTCAGGACACATATAAATATTGTTCTTGTACTCAAAAATATATGGAAAAGATAAATGAAACTTTTCCTCAATAATAATTTTTTTATTGATAATAGATTGACCACTATATTTTTTGCAAATGATATGACCCTTTTTTTTTATAAAGTCGTATTCTTCTGCAAAACAATAAGTTTTTCCGTTCCTATTGAATAAAAAAGGATCTGCTAAAAATTTTTTATTTTCATTTTCTATATAAGTAGGTTTATTTAAAGAATTTATATTAAATAATGCTAATTTAAAAAAATTATTTTTTCTAAAAATCTTTTTTAATAAAACAAAAAGTGTCTTAATCAAATATTTAATCTGATTAGTAATTTTAGGAGTCTCAAAAACTTTTCCTTTATTCTTTTTTTTTATATATTTAAATTTTCGATTACCATAGAAATCTAAAATTATCTTTTTAATATAAAAGTTACTTTTTTCATAAAGTTCGGCTTGATTTAATAAAAAAAAATATTTTGTCTGAAAAAATCCATTTACAATAATATTTCCAAAGTCTAAAGTTTTATTAATTTTTTGAATCATAAATCCAGTTTTAATTTCTTTATAAAAAACTTCCCAGAATCCGGCAGGTGAACCTCGGAATTTTCTATAATCACCATGATGAAAAGACAAAATCCCATATTTTGTAGCTTTTATTAAATCATCTGAAATTATTTCACTACATGAACGAATTAAAATATCAAATTTTTCATTTTTAATTTTTTCAATATCTTTACTTTTAAATAAGAGTTTATTACCAAATTTATATTTTTTAATTATAATTTTATTCCTAATTATTTCTCTTAAATCAAATCTTTTTAAATGATTTTTGTGATTTGGGTAAAATTGTAACAATAGATTTTCAAAAAAAATAATAAATTTAAATAAAATTTTTTTAAAAATTTTTTTATTAACAAAGCTTAAATTTTTTTCTTTTTTTATAGAGATAAATGATTTTGTTACAAACTTTTTATTATTAAATTTGATCCATCTAGCTAATTGATAGGTGTACTTGTCTACAAAGTTATCATTAACTATTATTCCAATTTTGAGTTTCTTCATTAAACATCTAATTTTTTTTAATTATAGCTAGTGAGCCACTTGTTTCTAGAAATAATATTATTGTTTTTCTGTCTTTTGACACGGCCATATCTCTTACTCGTTCGTTTAATAAAACATATTTATGATTTATTACTTTATTTTTGTTTTTATCTAATAATATATAATGCAAACCTAAATCCTTTTCTATTATCTCAGACCCCATTGCCCCAACAAAAAACTCACTATCATTTTTATCTAGAGGCACAATCTCACTAATACCAATCGAAGGTACAAAATATTTAATTGGATCTGCAAAACCATAATCTTTGTGTGTATTGTTCAAGGGAGCTTGTTCTAAAATTTCTTTAGAATAATTTTTATAATAATGTTCACCATATGATGATATTGGCCACCCAAAATTTATAATTTGTTTC
>Ga0209715_1003231_pt1 | contig 11806 bp, 7 predicted proteins | sample COGITO_mtgs_1205_2_FD_184809 | JGI IMG/M metagenome (GOLD analysis project Ga0209715, IMG submission 184809) | Pelagic marine microbial communities from North Sea - COGITO_mtgs_120503 (SPAdes) (version 2) | ecosystem: Environmental > Aquatic > Marine > Epipelagic ...
AGGCGTAGGCGAGTGGCTAGCTATTCTATTATTCTTTTTGGGCTATCCAACAATGGCGGTTGTCTGTGTTGCCGTTTGTATTTCTTCTATCGTTGTACTGGCGGGCATCCCTTACCATATCTGGGTGGTCGATAGCATTTCATGGCAGATACTGTTATTTGCTGCTCCCGCTGCAATAGTGGGTGGCAGTGTTGCTCGCTTGCTTTCTGAGCGGCTAGGGCCTGTTAGATTGAAAATATTCTTTTCTATTTGGGTTCTTGTTACTGGTTTGCTTATGTAATAACAGCTGGTAAAAGATTTTTGCTAACATTAAGAACCGCTTCAATTAGGCGGTTTTTTTATAAATGTTTTTTGATAAGCTATTTGAAATAGCTATTCTAAAAAGTCATTCGAAATAGTCATTCGAAATAGTCATTCGGAATAGTCATTCGAAATAGTCATTTGGAATAGTCATTTATTTGAATAAACAGACAAGCAAGCAAGAGAGAAGAAATAGACTTTAAGCTAAGAACGTATAGCGAGAAAAGGCGCTAACGAGTAAGCTAGCTGCAGTAATAAAGAATAAAGGCGATTGCTATCCTTTATTACCGCAATAGTTCTTTCTAGCTCTAACCTTTACCCACGCTCGATTTGCAATGACGATCAATAAACTCTTCATGAGTCGGCATAGCTTTAGTGGCTCGAACAAAAGATGACTTCACATCGGATAAAAAACCACCAACGGTGTCTTTATTATGGCAATCGGCTAGTGGGTCGTATCCATTAGGCGTAATACCTTGCCCATGCAACACCGCTAACCAGCTATCCAATCTAAAGAGATTTTCTTCTTCAACAGATATCCGTCCTCGATTCTTAAACAAAGCAATTTTATGCTTGAGGCTATCGGGCACATCCATCGTTCTACAATGCTTCCAAAAATCCTCTGTTCGTTCATTCAGATGATAGTGCAAAATAAGGAAATCACGAATGAGTTCATAATCCCTTGAATTGATATTGTTGAATTCATCTATTTCCGCTCGATTGAATTCTTTCCCTGGCATTGAGGTAATTAAGTGGGTAATCGATTTTTGAATAAGATGAATACTGGTTGATTCCAGTGGCTCCATAAATCCTGCAGATAGACCAATAGCAATACAGTTTTTATTCCAGAATTTTTTTCTACGACCTGTAGTGAATTTTAATTGTCTTGGCTCACCTAACGCCTTCCCTTCGAGGTTAGCCAGCAATGTGCTTGCTGCCTCATCATCTGAAGTGTATTTGCTGCAATAAACGTGTCCATTACCCGTTCTATGTTGAAGCGGAATACGCCACTGCCAGCCAGCTTTATGAGCTGTACACATAGTGTAGGGGCGGGGAGTGTCAATATTCTCAGACGGCACGGCAAGCGCTTTATCGCATAGCAAATAGTGAGACCAATCTTCATATCCAGTTTTGAGTGCTTCTTCAATGAGTAAGCCGCGAAAGCCTGAGCAATCAATAAACAAGTCGCCTGCAATAACTTTAGAAGATTCTAGTGTTACAGATTGAATAAAACCATCTGGCTCACGCAAGGTCACATCAATAACTTTTCCTTCTACTCGTTTAACCCCTTTTTTCTCCGCATTTTTTCTTAAAAACTTGGCGTATAGTCCGGCATCTAAGTGGTAAGCATAACCGGTTGTTGATAATACCGATTTAGGATCCGGACTTGTCGGTGCGAATTTTTTAGTCCTCGCCATTATTTCACACAATGAATATTCACCTAACTTGGCAGCTGTGCCGCGCTTGTTAGCGCGAAGCCAGTATTGGTGGAAAGGGGTAGCATCAAGTTTTCGTCCGTATTGTCCAAACGGGTGAAAGTAATGCTCGCCTTGCTTCTTCCAGTTATGAAACTCTATGCCAAGTTTAAATGTTGCCCCCGTTTCTTTTATAAACTCATCTTCTTTTATGCCGATTTCTCTATTAAACAGTTGCATCGGTGGAATAGTCGCTTCACCTACGCCTATGGTTCCAATTTGGTCAGATTCTATTAGTGTAATGTCGTAGGCATTGGCGGGGAGTAGTGCGCTCATTGCTGCGGCCGTCATCCACCCGGATGTACCTCCACCAACTATAACTATACGTCTAATTTTATTGTTATTCATGACCATGGTCCTTAGAGACTTTATGTATTGATGATTGAGAGTTACATCTTATGGAATATGACAAAACTCATCTATAAAGAGTAAAAAACTGAATACTCATATGCGTTAAGTAATGATTAGTGATTAAGTATTCAATAAGTATAGCATCTGATTTGAGAACGATATTGAATTCTTCATATACTTGTTAAATACGATTGGTACCTGCTGTGGATCATATTATTTAAGTGTCTATTTAGAATCAAATAGAATCAAATAGAATCGAATCGATTTTAAGAAGGGCAGTGCTTTTCACATACAGTGCTTGAAAACGAATTTTAAAGCAAAAAAAAGACCGCTCAATGAGCGGCCTTTTTTATGTCGAAAATAAAACTTACTTATTACGACGTACTGCTACTAAGCCAGCTAATGCTGAACCGAATAACCATGCAGCTGCAGGAACTGGAACTGCAGAAGCTACTTGAATACCAACGTTATCAAACGAAGTTTGAGCGGCTACATTACCAAGTAATACAATTTTAAATGCATCTGAACCAGCAGCAATTGTATAGTCGTAAGTGTAAGTTTCCCAGGTTTCTCCGTTACCGTTGAAGTCAATTTCACCAGAGTTGTCGATGCCTGCACCAGCAGCCCATGACTCAACTTTAATACCAGTTACACCATCTGTACCAGAAATCATATCAAACTGGAAAGTGTAAGTTTCGCCAGCAGTTAAGCCCATTGAAGCAAGAGAAGGTGCGTCGTCTTTATAAACGAAACCACCACCCCAACCAGCGCCGTCGATAAGACCGTAACCGCCACCGTCAGAGAAAGTTGTACCAGCATCGTTATAAACGCCGTAACCGTCAAGACCGTTAGAGAAATCACCATTTTCAACTAATTGAAGAGCAGCGAAAGAAGTAGCTGACATTGAAAGAGCTAAAGTTGCTGTTGCTAGATTTTTGATTTTCATAAAATACTCCAGAGTTATTATTATTTACAGGGGTTTTAAAATAGTAGCAGCTAAATTATAAATTGCTGCGTTTTTTCAGTCTAAAAATTAATCATCCATAATGCAAGTCTTTCTTTTCTAAACCAACCGAACTTATCGGGAGAGATGAGCTGGTGGAATTTTTTTGATGCGCGACCGTCCATGATCGCGCCACTTAATTTTTTATAACTTTAAAAAAATAAGTTCAATAAAGCTAAATTAAAGTGTTATGACAAACGTTTTCTAATTGAGCTCATACCTGACCAAGCTAATAGAGCACCAAAACCTAGGAGCGCAATAGTTGGAATAGGGACGCTAGCGCTAGTAGGCTCAGCATCATCACCAGTAACGGTTAATACTATATTGTCGTAGTAAACACCGGTATTGGCGTCGTTAGTTGTGAAAGATTCAAAACCGACTTGTAATAATTGCCCCTCTAAAAGAGGGTCAGTTAGATCAAGCGTTATTGTGTAGCTAGTCCAGTCAGATTGCGAAATAGCAGTAGTGTCTACAAGCAAATAGTTTGTAGTATTGTAGTTATTGGCTGGATCAAGTGTCTTAATAAATGCGTCTGCAGTACATTGAACAGCACCACAACCATTGCCGGCAGCAGCACTAGCATCACCACCAAGGCCATCATCTTCAAAATCAGGACGCTTAGCATCAAAGGTTAGAGTAACTGTCTTACCAATTTCTGATGCATCAATGGTGTATTCTTGGGCAAGAATCGCATTGGTGATTTGACCAGACTCTTGTGCTTCACGGGCATCATAGTTGTTATAAACGTTTAGGTAGTTAGTGCCTGAATTATTTGCAGAGACATCATCATTAGCAATTGCAGAGAAGCCACCGCCGCCATTGTTTGGAGCTACAAACCAACCGTAGAAATAAAGGTAGTTGCCAGGATATGGGTTTACTGACGTATCACCGTCATAAACGTTACCAGCTACTTCCCAACCAGCATTAGAAAGGTCGTCAAGACCATTCTCACCGTCTGCAGCAGTTAAAGCCTCAAAGTCTTCAGAAAATTCAGTAATGGCAGCATGGCTTGAAGCGCCAACAAGTAAAAGTGCAGTACCTGTTGCAATAGCGAGTTTATGAGTAGATTTAAACATGTAGTAGCTCCGTAAAAATTTAAATTTATTTTTTGATCGTTAGTTTTAATTATTTTTTGCTTATCTTGCTTAGTAAAGGCTGAGCCTTATCTTTATATTATTCTTATATTGCTGAGCATTTTTTAATCTTTAAATAAAGCTGTATTGATCATACCTTGAGCAAGCATATTGTCTATGACTTTGCGGTAAGTGGGCGTATTTAAGGGTTAAAGTGTTGATGTCTTAAATAATCCTTAATAATCAGTAGCTTATGATTGTTTTTTTGTTTGGTATTTATCAAGCTAACCATTTAATTGAGCAAGCTGTTATTTTTAATATCGCAATAGCCTCTAGCTATAAGTAATTGAGACTGAAGGGTTAAATGACTTTCAATCTTTGTGCTTGCGATCAATCTATAAACAATTATAGTCTTAGTTTAAAAGTTTATCAGTGCCTTTATCCTATATGCAGGCCATTTCATCGCAAGATCAAGTGTTTTTGTCTGTACTATTGAATAAAAAACCCAAAACGCTACTTATTTACACTTTAGGCGACTTATATATGTCATGTCGTTAGATATTCAAAATATAGACTATTGAGGTATTAGGGTAATGAGCTTTGCTTATAAGGATGCTCTGCTATCCAAAAAACCGGTTAAGTTTTTGATCTTATTCTCGGGAGTAGGCCGGGCTTGCGACTCTATGTGCTTGTTAGAATGATGATGTTAAAAAGAATGATTAAAAAGGGTTGTTACGAAAATATCCCTCTTTAATATTGGCGCTAGCCTCAATCTAGCCATATTCTCTTTTTATGAGCCTATGATAGAAAGCGTTTAATTATCAGCTGCCCGAATAACTGTAGAAAAACTAACCGCTTATAAAATTCTTCTTTCGCTCACTGGGCCTGAGTACGCGTTAAGTTGGAGTGGGCCGGTTTCTTAAATGCTCTTTACCTGCGTGCTTTCTAGTATCATATATATAAATGGTGTAATAATTAAAAGTATGAATAATAAAATAACAGTTGATCACACTGAAGTTCGCCCAATAGTGCTAAAGCTATGGTTTATGCAGGCGATTTTTTGGACGCTGCTGACTGTTTTTTCTTTTTTTAGTTTAACGCTTTGGTATGCCTCTCCAGATATTTCGCATATTGTTTATGATTTGCTGCAATCACTTATTGGCTTGGCTCTTACCATCCCCATGCATTGGATTTACCGTTCAATGCTCAAGCAAACGGGTTCTGTTGTTCTTCTTGTCTGGTCGCTTGCGGTTGTTTTAGTTTTTTCGTTCATCTGGTCAATATTAAGGATAAGTACATTTATTCTGGTGACAGAAGAAGGACATCAGTTATGGGATGATTTTGGCGGCTGGTATTTCAGTGGCTTTTTTGTTTTCTTATGTTGGACAGCAATTTACTATAGCCTTTATTTCTACAGTGTTGCTACTGCAGAAAAATACCGCCGTATTAAGCAGGTAGAGCGATCGCGAGGTGAGCGTGTTAAACGGCTAAGTGCTGAAAAAAGCGCCGCAGAAGCCAAGATGCAAATGTTGAGATATCAACTGAATCCACATTTTTTATTCAACACCTTAAATGCAGTTAACGCGCTTATTACCTCAAACGAATCAGCGCAGGCAAGGGAGACGATTGAAAAATTGAGTATGTTCCTTAGGTTTGCATTAAAAGAGGAAAAAACAGGCTGGGTTTCTCTTGCTAGTGAGATAGAAGCTTTAGAATTGTATTTGGGAATAGAGTTAATTCGATTTGCTGATCGTTTAACTATTGAGTTTGATATTGATGATGCGGCGCTTAATGTGAAAGTGCCGAGTCTTTTGTTGCAGCCAATGGCCGAAAATTCAATAAAGCACGCTGTTAATGTTTGCGAAGATACATGCCTTATTCGTGTTTCAGCGAGCGTGACAGATGACTTTCTTACCTTAATGGTGAGCGATAATGGACCAGGTATTGCGTCTTTAGAGGACGGTACTTTCACTCAGGAAGATTTTGAATTTAGTGGTTTGGGTATACGCAATATTATTGAAAGAGTAGATAATGTCTACGGTGATAAAGCCAGCGTTACTTTAGAGAATAAAAAAACGGTTGGTCTTAGTGTCTTTGTCAGCTTACCTATAAGAAATAATTTATGATAAATAAGCAAGAAATCGATAAAAATCAAAGCTCTCCTTTTCGGGTTATCGTTGTAGACGATGAGCCATTAGCGCGACGCTTAATTATTGCTAGCTTAATTGATCACCCTGAGTTTGAAGTTGTTGCTGAATGCGGGAATGGCCGTCAAGCCGTTGATGCTGTTGATAAATTATCACCTGATTTAATGTTTCTCGATATTCAGATGCCAGGATTAGGCGGCTTTGATGTGATTCGTTCACTTGGCTCAGATAAAATGCCTGCGGTTATATTCGTGACTGCTTTTGATGCCTTTGCTATTGATGCTTTTGACGCCAATGCAATCGACTATCTTCTTAAACCTATTAGTGAGGAGCGGTTTTCTCGCGCACTAGGTCGAGCGTTAGTGAGATTAAGGCAAGATAAAGCATCTCATGCAGAGAAGCGTAATTTGTTTGGTGCTCTTAACGCGATAGCTGATAGGGTAAGAGAGAAGTCTGAGGCGCAAACCGTTGGTCAGTCTAACGATCAAGATGAGAGGAAGATATCGATAAAAGATGGTGATTCGGTTATGCTGGTCATCGAAAGTGATATTGATTGGATAGACGCTGCTGGTGATTATATGTGTATTCATGTGGATGGAAAAACGCATGTTATTCGATCTACCATGCATGATTTACTCAGTCGATTGGATCAGGACAAGTTTAAGCGTGTTCATCGCTCAACTGTAGTGAATACCGATCGTATCGTTAGAATTCAAAAGCACATGAAGGGTGAGTACTTTTTACACCTTGATTGTGATGAGATTATTAAGGTGAGTCGACATTACAAAGAAGTAATAAGAGACTTTATTGATCGGCAACCCTAATTTTTAACATTGTTGCCTTGTGAGGTAGTCAGTCCACCTTGTCTACAGGTGGCTCCCAGTTAGCGCAATCAATTTGTTTGATGTGTGCTGTTAGTGCAAAGTGCCGCAAACTTTAATTATTAAAGAAATCAACTTCATAAAAAATTTACAGTTTGATGCTTTATTAGTATTTCCCTGACAAAAATCCAAAAAGTCATCAGGTCGGTATTAATTAGTGTGACGTTTAAAATAATAGATAAAAATATTTAATAAATCACTGCTGCAAAGCAGGTTTCCCGTACTAAGCAATTGGAATCAGAATGTATAAGCTATTAAAAGAAGCATCATTATTAACCTTGGTGGCCTTTTTGTTAAGCGCATGTGGTGGCAGCTTGAACGAAGGCAATACTGATGTCGCAGACGATGGTCCTTCACCTTCTCGCGAATGGCAGCTGGTCTGGAGCGATGAGTTCGAAGGAACAGAGCTTGACCTTGCTAACTGGGAAATACAGCTTGGTGATGGTAAGTTTTATGGTCTTAGCGGATGGGGTAACGGTGAAGATCAATACTATACCGACTCGCCAGATAATATTCGCGTTGAAGACGGCAACATGGTTATTACATCACTCGGTGATGGCGTGCCAATGTCAGAAGTTGACCCTGAATACGGCAACCCTAATACGGACTATGATTTTACATCAGCTCGTGTAACAACCAGTGAGCGATTTGAGTTTACTTATGGCCGTGTTGAAGCAAACATAAAAATCCAAACTGTCGATGGCTTGTGGCAGGCTTTTTGGTTGTTAGGCTCAAACTCTTCACCTTATGGCTCTTGGCCGCAAAAAGGTGAAATCGATATTATGGAAACCTATTCGCCGGGAAGCCAAATAGTCGGCGGAGCCGCTCATTTCGGTACTACTTTCCCTCTAAATCAGTACGTGTCAAAAAATGCTGTAGGTGATTATGATGATGGTGAATACCATCTTTATGCTGTTGAGTGGGATGCGGAGCAGATTCGTTGGTATTTTGATGGCAAGCATTTTTACACTTTAACGCAAAAAAGTTATTGGAATTACTATGAAGATTCGACCAATGGTTGGATGGGCTATGTTGATAAAAATGGCGATGATATCGATGATAATCTAGAAGTAAATAAGTATCTTCAATATAGCGTTGCAACAGCTAATGCTCCGTTTGATCAAGACCAGTATATTATTTTAAATACGGCTGTTAACGGAAATTTACCAGAAGGTGCTGGTCATTCTGCAGATACTAATCTCGCCTATTTAGGAGAGATGTTAGTTGACTACGTGCGAGTCTATCAGTGTGAATCAGACCCTCTTATTCCTGAAGGCACAGGTTGCAAGTCGTATATTGATACTGATGTAAATGAGCCATACTACTCAAGCCCTGCTTTCCGAAGAGATATACCTGCCGAAATAAGTTCTTTTGCTGCCTTCAATGATTTATATATTGACGGCCCAGGACCTGAAAATATTCTAGGTAATGAATTGAAGTTTTTGGTTACCGATACCGCTTCACTTAATGAGGCTGTTGATCCAGACGACGCTTCAAATACTTACTTACACCTTGAGTCACTCGGCATCATAGGTGGGGTTATACCAACTGTCGGATTTGCTCGAGAAGATGATGAGACTTCTATTCTAGCCGGCTTTGAAGGCTATCCTGTTGCCTCTGGTGACATCAAATTCGACTTATATGTCGAGAGCTTTGATGAAGAAGCTAGTAACCCCTCATTTTTTGTGGGGATGGCTAATGCGCCGGACCAGAGAAAATTCACCTCATTATCTTTCAATGATTACGCTGTAGGTGAGTGGCATCGTGTGACTGTGCCCATTGCTGATATTCTTACGGGCTCTGGTCAGAAGCTAAATACCAAGGTCATATCTGAAGTACTACGTTTTATGGTAAACGCTGAGGCAGTGGTTCGCATTGATAATGTTCAATTTGCTTGCGGTGGTATAGCGTGCGGCATTATCGATGAAGTGCCTGTGTTTATAGATAGCATTGATCCATTATGGACACGTGGTATTCGCGGTAATGATTCCCAACAAAAATCCTCTGCCTTTGAAAATCCTGATTACACCGAAAATGATCAGCACCATGTTCAGTGGGAGATTATTGATACCGGTGAAGAAGGTCATGACAATGTCATTCAAACGACCATTGGTCCCGGCCGATCAGCTACTGATCCTCTGTTCCCTAGCGAAGCGGTAAACTTTATTGGCTCTTTAAATGCCATTTCAGCGATCGCTGCTTTAAGTGAGGGTGAGTTCCGCTTTGATATTCGCATGTTACGCAATCCTAATAACGTTGATCTCTATTTTAAAGTGGATGGTGCTTTCAGTTCTACTGGTGAGCAACCGTTAACGCTTTCAACACCGGTTGGCGATTGGGTAACTTATCGTTGTTCAATTAAAAACCTAAAATCTCAAGGCTTGGATGTTGGTACGATTACAGCGCCTTTTGTTATGGTGCCTGGTCTGAATGGGGCAGGTAAAGATCTTACTTTCCAGTGGGATAATGTTGAGTTTTCACCGGTTAAAGAGGGTGACTCTCCAAGCTTGCAGTTACCCATCCTGTTTAATGAAGGCGGATTTTGCTTACCTATTTCACCTTTCTCAGGTGGCTCATTTGGCTTAGTTAATAATCCAGACACTGTCGGCCATCCAGCCGATAGTGCAGAAGATGATAATAGTAAGGTGGGTAAGACTATTAAGTCTGATTACGGCGTTACCTTCGGTGGCATTACTCTAAATTTAGAAGAGAATATTGTATTTGGTGGTACATCATCAGGTGCTAACAAGCTATTTAAATTAAAAGCCTTTACGCCACGAGATCCTACTTCGAGTTACTCAAATCCAGCTAATGATGAGCCACCACGCCCATTGGGCAACATGAGAGTTTCGTTTAAATTAGAAGGTGCTCCAGGACTGGGTTTAGACATTGAGAGGGAATTTACACTCTCTCAGGAATCGCAATGGGAAGATATTACTATCGATTTCAACGGCGCAGGCGCTGGTGAGTTTAATGGTATAACTATGATCATTGATAACGGCTATCGTACAAATGGTTTCGTAGATGATTGGACTTTGTACTTCGATAATATCACTCAAGAAGATTCAACTTCGGTTATTGCTAGTTTAAGTGATGATATTAACGGTGATTCGACGACTTACACCTTTGATGATCAGGTAAATTTCTTTTATCCATCGCCATCAGGTGTTTGTGGTGCACGCGCCACGATTGTTAATGACCCTGAAGATATCAATGGCCGAGTAGGTCAGGTTGTTTACGATGTTATTGAGCCATCTTGTGGTAAAGGTGTTACGTTTATTGGTGCGGCGGGCGGCTTCCCATCAGCGATTCCTTTTGAAGCCGGAAGAACGACTGTGAGTATTGATGTTTATACAGATCAAGCCGGTTCTGAAGTGACTATGAAGGTTGAAGATGCGCAAGACTCTTTTCGTTCTGCTGAGGTAATTGCTGTAACACAGTCGGCGGGTTGGTCAACGTTAGAATTTGATTTCTCTACGATGGGTATTCAAGTTAATGAATCATTTGAAAAAATGATGTTGATTTTTGAACCGAATAAGTGTGTTCAGAATCCTGAATTTGATCCAACGTGTACCAATTTACCGGCCACTGATGTTTATTACTTCGATAATGTTCAGTTACTGCCACCTATACAAAATTAAGTTACACCTTCTTCGCTGACTTAAATGATGCGAAGTCGTGGGGATTAAAATTAAGTACGATGATTATTATCGCTAAAAAATTATAGCTTCGGAATAACATATGAAACGCGTTAACTTTTTAAAATTATTTTTATTATCGGCCGCCACACTGTTTTTGTCTGTCTTTGCTATCGCTCAGGAAGATGATGAAGACGGTTACGGTATCGAAGAGGTCATCGTCACCGTAGAACGTCGTCAAACGAGTCTACAAGACTATGCGGGAACAGCGGTAAGTATTAGCGCTGAAGAACTCGATATGGGCGGTATTATTAATATCGCTGATTTGGCAGAAAACGTTCCAGGTCTTGATATTGGCCAAAGTGGCGGTAACTTAGAAGTTTGGGTACGCGGCATTGGCTCATCAAACAATACTGAGCTAGGTGACCCCGCAGCCGCCTTCCATTTTAATGGCGTTTATATTCCACGTCCCTCAGGTATCGGTTCAGCATTTTTCGATATTGCTCGAGTAGAAGTAAACGTTGGACCACAGGGTACGCTTCGTGGTCGTAACGCAATGGCGGGCTCTATCAATGCCATTACCTGGGATCCGTGGTTAGATAACTATGTTGCTAATGTTGAAGCTGAGATTGGCACTTATGGTCAAAAAGTTTTTCGTGGTGTGGTTAACGTTCCTGTTGGTGATAGTTTTGCCGCACGTTTAGCCGTTTATAAAATGGATCACGACTCTTACTTTAAAGATGTTAGTGAGAAAAACTTAGGCGTTTCTGAAAAAGAAGATAATTTTGGAACACGTTTATCTTTCCTTTACGAGCCAAATGATGATTTACGCGTTCTGTTTTCTGCAGACTATTTGCTAGAAGAAGGTACGGGTTGGACCGGTTCTAACTACGCTAATTTATTAGGTAATGATATCGATCCACAATCAGTTGATAACC
>Ga0209715_1003243_pt1 | contig 11780 bp, 12 predicted proteins | sample COGITO_mtgs_1205_2_FD_184809 | JGI IMG/M metagenome (GOLD analysis project Ga0209715, IMG submission 184809) | Pelagic marine microbial communities from North Sea - COGITO_mtgs_120503 (SPAdes) (version 2) | ecosystem: Environmental > Aquatic > Marine > Epipelagic ...
TATTACAATTGGCTGGTCTAAACATAAGAAGAAAACCGAGGATCACAAAAAATTTAAAACCTTTGTCATTTTTTATGGAATTGGTCTTCTATTGATCTTATCTAAGATCCCTTGGAATCAGTGGCCCTTAGTTTAACATTTTATTTTAGCATTACTTTGTATTTATAAAATGAAAATAATAAGCTATTTTTTTTCCTCAATTTTTGCTTTAGTATTTTTTTTAAGTCTTGTAATTTTTCATCCATTACAATGGATTGGATTAAAAATAGGCTACCAAGCACATAAAAATGTTGTTGATATTCTTAACTGGATATTAACAAAATCATTAATCATTATTGGGAATACAGTTCATTTTAAAGTAACACATCCAATCCCAAAGAACACCACTATCATTTTTGTAGCAAACCATCAAGGACTCTTTGATATTCCTCCTATTATATGGTACCTGAGAAAGTATCACAGTAAGTTTGTCTCAAAAATAGAGTTAGGAAAAGGAATTCCAAGCATCTCTTTCAATCTTAAGTATGGTGGAGCAGCACTAATAAATAGAAAAGACCCTAAGCAAGCACTAACAGAAATAAAAGAATTTGGACAAAGAGTCCAAAAAAATAAATGGTCTGCAACAATTTTTCCAGAAGGTACAAGAAGTGTAACTGGTAAACCCAAAAAGTTTTACTACAGTGGTTTAAAAATGATCATTAAATACAATCCTGAAGCATATATTGTTCCTATCACTATTAATGATTCGTGGAAAGTGTTTAAATATGGAAAATTTCCACTAGGCATGTTTAATAAAATTACACTTGAAACACATCAACCCATAAAAATAGATGCTCTTCCTATAGATGAATTATTGCAAAAAACAGAAGCATTAATTATTTCTAAAATCAAATAATAAAAGAGGTAAACTATCTACAAAGGAGGTTTTATTTTTGAATTTTAAATGAATCTTGGTCCTTCAAGAAATTTAACTTTTGTCTAAACTCATCTAACTTGGTTTTAGATATTTTACAATGCAATACATCTTCTTTGCCTTCTGCAGTACTAGCAACTTTTTCGCCTAAAAAATTATATGCAGAGGTATGCCCATTATACTGGTAACCATTTTCATCCTCACCTATTCTATTGACACCTATACAATAACTCATGTTTTCAATTGCTCTGGCTTTTAATAGGGTATCCCATGCATCAATCCTTGGAATTGGCCAGTTGGCCATAAATAACAATAAATCATAATTATCCGTATTTCTAGACCATACTGGAAATCGTAAATCATAACATATAAAAGGACAAATTCTCCATCCTTTAAATTGAATTACTATTCTATTAGTTCCAGGAGTGTACTGTCTGTCTTCTCCTGCCAAACTAAACAAATGTCTCTTATCGTAAATTTCAAGATGTCCGGAAGGATGAACAAAAATTGCCCTGTTAAAGTATTGATTATTCTCTTGTATTACCATACTGCCTATAATACCAATATCGTAAGTCTTAGCCATATTTATCATCCATGAAACAGTAGTTCCATTCATAGTTTCAGAAACAGAACTCGGTTTCATGGTAAAGCCCGTTGAAAACATCTCAGGCAGCACTACTAAATTGGTATTTGAAGTTAGCTTATTGATAACTTGCTCAAAATATAGCCTATTTTTTTCTGGGTTTACCCAAGTTAAATTGGCTTGTATCGCAACAATATTTAATTCTTTAGACATGGAATTAATTTTTTAATAAATGTATAAATTTAGTAATAGTATTTTGTACATTGTTTTAGTAAAGTCTTTAAAAATTGACACAAACTTTTATTTCTGAAACTCTAGATGATATTCTCATAAATAACGCTTCTTTTGAAGACTGTGTTTTTATTTTGCCATCTCAAAGAGCTGGCGTTTTTGTAAAAGATACCTTCAAAACTAAAATAGTTTCAGGGTTTTTACCTGAAATTTTAACTATTGAATCTTTTATTGGTCAAATTTCTGAAATATCTAAAGCAGATGCCATCCAATTATTATTTCATTTTTATGCTATTTATTGTGAAATAGAAGAGCATCCAGACGCGTTTGATGTCTTTTCTTCTTGGGCTTTTGTAATACTTCAAGACTTTAATGAAATAGATCAGTACCTAATTAGTCCTCAGTCAATTTTTACCTATTTAAGAGATGTACAACGCTTAAAAAAATGGTCTGTTAAAGGAGAGTTTAAAGAAACAAAACTCATTAAAGACCATTTCATTTTTATGGAACGTCTGGGGGTCTACTATACTAAATTCTATTCGTTTTTAATAGATCAGAAAATAGGATACCAAGGGGTGATGTATAGAGAAGCTGTAAAAAAAGCAGAAATGTTTATAGAGAAGCATGCACACAAAAAGTTCTTTTTTATTGGATTTAATGCGTTGAACAAAGCTGAAGAATCTCTATTTAAATTATTTTTAGAAAATGGGCAGTCAGAAGTTTATTGGGATATAGATCATGCTTTTTTTGATACAAACCATGCCGCCGGAAACTTTATCAGAAAGTATAAAAAGGAATGGAAGTACTATGAAAAAAACAAAATAAAGCAAATTAGCAGTCATTTTACCTCTAAGAAAAATATTGAAATTATTGGGGCTGCTAAAAACATATCTCAATTAAAATATGCTGGAGAAATATTAACAAAGGTATCAGACCATAAAAATACTGCCTTAGTTTTGGGTGACGAATCTTTATTGTCTGTTGCTTTAAATTCTATTCCTGAAAATGTAGATGCAATTAATATAACTATGGGGTATCCGTTACAAAATGTACCAACATCTCAATTAATTTCAGCTATTTTTCAACTATTTATTACGCAAACCACGCTTCAGAGAACCTCAACAAATGAATTTTACCACAAAGATGTGATACGCTTTATTAAAAACTCTGTAATTTATCAATTTGTAAGTCCGGAGGGTCAGAAAGTGCTATCATCTATTCAAGATGTTATTGCTAAGAAAAATATATCTTTTATAGACCTTCCAACAATTACCTCTTATCTTAAACCTCTAGAAAACACTTCTAGTGAGGTTCTTTTGTCTATTTTTAAACCGTTTATTTCTGTAAACGAATTTATTACCAGGATTTTAAACTTACTTGAGCAGGCCAAAGATCATGTATCTGTTTTGGAAAAAGAATATTTATACCGTTTTTACAATGCATTTACTCAATTGCTTAATTTAAACGCTTCAAAAAATTATTTCCAAAATATTAAAACCATCTATCAATTTTACAGGCAAATTATCACTAATGAAAAACTATCATTTCAAGGAGAACCACTTAATGGTTTACAATTAATGGGGATGTTAGAAACCAGGGTCTTAGATTTTGAAAATGTAATTATAACCTCTGTTAATGAAAATATTATTCCTTCCAGTAGTTCACAAAGTTCATTTATCCCATTTGACATAAAAATTGAATATGGATTGCCAACTTATAAAGAAAAAGACGCTATTTACTCTTATCATTTCTTTCGTCTAATCCAAAGAGCAAAAAACATCTATATCCTCTACAATACAGAAAATGACAGCTATGGAAGTGGAGAAAAAAGTAGGTTTATATCTCAATTAGAGTTAATAAAAACTGATCTAATCTCTAAACGAATTGCACCAAAAGTTATTACAGAAAAAAAAGAACAGCCTGAAGTTAGAAAAAACAAACAGGTCTTAGACCGTTTAAGAGCATTGGCAAGAGATGGAATTTCACCTTCTGCAATTACTAATTATCTATACAATCCAATTGCATTTTATAAGCAGAAAATTTTAAAACTTGATGAATTAGATTTAGTAGAAGAAACAATTGCCGCAAATACAATGGGTAACGTTATTCATGACACTTTAGATGAATTATACAAAGATCATATCAATAAATTTTTAACTATAGATCATATCGATCAAATGAGTAAAAATTACAAAAGTTTGGTGACTAAGTATTTTATCAAATACTTTAAAAATGGAGATGTTACTTCAGGTAAAAATCGATTAGCTTTTGAGGTTTCAAATCGATTTGTAAAACGTTTTCTTTCCATGGAAAAAAAAGAATTACAAGAAGGTCATACTATAAAAATCTTAGGTGCTGAATTAAAATTAGAAACGTCTATTCATGTTCCAGGAATAGATTTTCCAATTAAAATAAGAGGTGTAGTAGATAGAATTGATGAGTTTAATGGAGTAACAAGAATAATCGATTATAAGACAGGGAAAGTGAATCCTGCAGATTTGAAAGTGCTAAATTTTGAAGAAATTAAGGATGTTAAATACAGTAAAGCCATTCAGGTTTTATTATATGCGTTTCTATATTGTCAAAATAATTCTTTAGCTAAGGAACAGCCTTTGATTGCAGGAATTATTTCTTTTAAAAATCTAAAGGCAGGGCTTTTAAAAATCAATTTTTCATCTAAAATAAAAAATCCTGAGCACATAATAACTGAGGAAAAACTAGATGATTTTATGAATCAAATATCACTTCTTTTGCAAGAAATATACAATTCTGAAATTACATTTAAAGAACCTAAGAAGCTCTCATTCCATTAGCATTAGTATACAAACTATTTACAACTTTTATGTCTAGTATACCCAAAATGAGCAATTTCCCATTTGTTATTTGTTTTTACAAGGTAAAACAAATCAACACCACAATGTGAAAAAGAACCATTTAAATAAAAATCATAAGGGGCCCAGACAGAAGCAATATAACCATCGGTAATCACCTTAGCGTCCCAATACCGCTCCCTAAATTGTTCTGAAGTTTTTGGATTCATTCTTAAAGAAATAGATTGATCATTGTCTATCACAGTAGTTGAAGCCTTACCATCTTTTTCAATATTTGTAACAATTCTATTAATTCCTTTATAAAGTATTCTGTTAAAAATACTTTTATCTTTTGTATTTACGGCAACCATAAATTGGTCGATAACTGCTAGGATCTCTTTTTCATCAATTCCTGAAGCTACGATACCAAAAGGTGCCTTAGAATATTTTTCAGGTGGATGAATTGATAATGATTGTGAGCATAGAAAACTACATTTTAAGACAAACAATAGAAAGATTCTTTTATGCATTGAAAATATTATTTTAATATTATTTTAAAGTGGAGCATATCGGATTCGAACCGATGACCTCTACGCTGCCAGCGTAGCGCTCTAGCCAACTGAGCTAATGCCCCATATAATTATTGTTGCCCACTAAGAATTAAGAGTGGAATAGAACAATGAAATTCAGATTTTAATATGGTGTTTTTCTCCCATAGTTTTTGAAAAAATCCTCTTTTACGTCTAAATACACATAATAAATCTGGATTATTAGATTGAAAGTGTTCCAAAACTCCTTGAAAAGTAGTCATATTTTCTGAAGTTGAAATGTTGTTTTGTATGGCCTTTAAGGAGGCATCTACAATTAAATCTTCTTCTTTATATTCGGGTGTTTTCACCAACAGTAAATTAATTTTAGTTTTAAAAAGGCTTTTTATTTCTTCCAGCGGAGTTAAAACATTTTGTTGATTTAAAACTCCTGATTTAAAAGCAGTTAAAGCAACTTTAAATGGACTAAACTTATAATCTTCAGGAACGATTAAAACAGGAATTTCAGTTTGCTTTACAATACTTCCCGATGTACTTCCTAAAAACACCTCTTCTTTTATTGAATTACTTCTTGGTCCTACAACAATTAAATCAATTCCTAATTCTTCATGAACAGCATGAATACTTTCTATGGTTCCTCCCTTGGCAGAAATCATTTTAACATCTACTCCACAAGTATCTACACCACTTATTATAGCTTGAATGTATAAATTGGTTTCTCTTTCTAAAATGTTATTTACATTAATGAATGTACCCGCTTTAGAAAGCACTTTATAAGCTCTAAATACAAAAACTTTTGCCTTAATCTCTTTAGCAAAATCTATAGCGTATTGTAGGGTGTTAGAAGCATTTTCTTTCGAACCTATAGGGACTAAAATATGATTCATTATTCTAAGAAATTATTTTGGCATAAACGATTTATAATTCTTTAACAAAGGTACATTTTTTTGTGTGATCTAAATTTCTTCCGTTGTCATATTGTAACTTTGTCTTTGACTATTTTTATCATTTGAAAACAGACATTAGTTTTAAACGAATCCACCAACTTGCAATTCCTGCCTTAATTGCTGGAATAGCCGAACCACTTATCTCCATAACAGATACAGCTATTATTGGCAATATAGATGTTAACGCAAAAGAAAGTCTCGGTGCAATTGCCATCGTGGGGTCATTTTTATCGATGTTAATATGGGTTTTTGCGCAAACGAGAAGCGCTGTGTCTTCCATTATTTCTAACTATTTAGGAGCAAATAAACTTGAAGAAGTAAAAACATTACCCGCTCAAGCAATCTTAATTATTGTGAGCTTAAGTGTGCTTGTCATTTTATTTACCTACCCATCTGCTGAATACATTTTTAAGCTATACGGAGCAACAGATCAAATATTAATATATGCTGTAGATTATTATAAAATTCGAATTCTTGGCTTACCTTTTACCTTATTTGTTTTTACAATTTTTGGAACTTTTAGGGGGCTTCAAAATACACTTTATCCGATGCTTATTGCAATTTTAGGAGCTGTTTTAAATGTGTTCTTTGATTGGATACTAGTTTATGGAGTTGAGGGCTGGTTTCCTGCCATGAATGTTAAAGGAGCAGCCTTTGCAAGTGTTATTTCTCAGATTATAATGGCCATTGTAGCTGGATATTTACTGCTTAAAAAAACAGCAATCAGTTTACAATTTATACTTCCTTTTAATAAAGAAATTCCAAGACTCATAAAAATGGTTTTTGATTTATTTTTAAGGACTATTGCATTAAATGCTGCCTTAATTTTTGCGGTTTATAAAGCCACTAGTTATGGTACAGATGAACTTGCTGCCTATGGAATTGGAATACAATTATGGTTATTTGGCGCTTTTTTCATCGATGGGTATTCAAGTGCAGGAAATATTTTATCTGGTCGTTTATTAGGAGCAAAAGAATATGATACATTGGTGAGTTTAGGAAAAAAATTAATTGGTTATGGTCTTTCTGCAGGAGTTTTTCTTGCGGGAATTGGGTTTATCTTTTATGAGTTTATTGGAGAAGTCTTTATACAGGATCATGCAGTTCTTCAATGTTTTTATGAAGTATTCTGGATCATCTTAATTATGCAACCCATTTGTGCAATTACTTTTATTTTTGATGGTATGTTTAAAGGAATGGGATACACTGAATTCTTGAGAAACCTTTTACTGCTATCTACGCTTTTAGTGTTTATCCCATCATTGCTGTTTTTTGATGTCTATGAATTCAAATTAGAAGGGGTTTGGTTTACGTTTTTACTATGGATAATGGCAAGAGGAATCCCTTTACTACTGAAATTTAAAAGAAAGTTTTTACCCTTGGTTGAAAAGAAGTAATTTTGACAAAAATATATACATGAGTACCATTAGAATTACCAAAAAGTTTGATTTTGAAACAGGCCATGCCCTATATGGATATGACGGAAAATGTAAAAACATACATGGTCACAGTTATAAACTCTTTGTAACCGTACAGGGAACTCCAATTACTGATTCCTCTCATGTTAAATACGGAATGGTTATTGACTTTACTGATTTAAAAAAAATTGTAAAGGAAGAAATTGTAGACAAATTTGATCATGCTACTGTTTTTAATAAAAACACGCCTCACCTAGAATTAGCAACATTATTAAGTGAAAGAGACCATGATGTGATCTTGGTAGACTATCAACCTACAACAGAAATGATGGTTATAGACTTTGCAGAAAAAATTAGTAAAAGACTTCCAGAAAATATTTCTCTATTTTCTATTAAATTACAAGAAACTGAGAGCTCTTTTGCAGAATGGTTTGCTAGTGAAAATTAATTCTTATATTGTTAGATATATTCATTTTACTAGTATATTTGATAAAAGTTACCTTTATGAAAACACTAAAATTTATACTGTTTGCCGTTATTTCTTTAACAATACTTAGTTGTGCAGATAACTCTACCGAACCAGAATTGATCTTATCAAATGAAAGTTTAGCTGGAAACTATAATGTTACTGTTTTAGATTCAGATATAGAAACAAGCACTATAGTTGCTAATGTCCCCGTTACTGTAGCTAATGCTAGTCTAGTAGGTGATACTTTCCAAGTTGATGTTGTTATCAATGCTGATGGAACATTTTCTGCAGGAGGGCAATATAGAGTGGTAAGTACCATAACCCCGGTTGGAACGCCCCCAATAACAGAAACTGAAATTTTAACTTTTGAATCAACTTCTGGATCTTATATCTTAAATACTTTGGATAATACCATTACTTTTTCAAGTCAAGATGTAAGCTTATTAGAAGGTACTTTTAACGTTATTGTTTTTAATGAGACTACATTTACGCTTAATCAACAAGTAGAAGAGATTGTTGGAGATTTAACAGTTAGGGCTAATGTTAATTTGAGCTTAGAAAGAAAATAATATTTCTTATCATTTTCCATTATAGCTATTCATCGTATTGTGAATTCCATCTGTTCCAAAAGATAAAATGGCTTTTGTAGCTACAGGGATTCTTTCTGTAAGCTGGCTTGCTTCTTCTTTTGTCCAAGAACCAAGAACAAAATCTGCCTGACGCCCTCTAGCATAGTTTCCTCCAACACCAAAACGGAATCTGTTGTACTGCTGGGTATTTAATTTATCTTGAATATCTTTTAAACCATTATGACCTCCTGCACTTCCTTTTATTTTAATTCTTATCGCACCAAAATCTATATGTACATCATCAGTTACAATACATAAATTTTCTAAGGGAATTTTCTCCTGGGTCATCCAATATTTTACAGCCTTACCACTTAAATTCATATAAGTACTTGGTTTTACTAAAATAAAAACTCTTCCTTTATATCGAAAACGAGCAATATCACCTAATTTTTCGGTTTCAAAACTAACCTCTTGATCTTTAGCAAGTGCATCTAAAACCTGAAATCCTATGTTATGACGAGTATTTACATAGCTGTCTCCAACATTTCCAAGACCAACAATTAAAAATTTTTTCATTACCTCTTGTTTACGCTCTATTTGTCTCTTTGAAAAGAATTTTAAGATATTCATCGTGTAAAAATAAGAAAATAAAAAAGCGTTACAGCAATGTAACGCTTTTCTATTCTATATCATTTTACCACTTCTATCTTTGAATTGGAAGTGTACCCTTATTCGGTTGCTTTCGGTGCTGTTGCTTCTGCTCCTTCTGCTCCTTCTGCTCCTTCTGCTCCTTCTGCTCCTTCTGCTCCTTCTGCTTCAGCCAATTCATCGTCTATAGCGTTACGAGATGTTCTCACTTGAACAACTACAGTATTGTCTGGGTGCATAAATGTATAATCATCATTAAAAATTTGAGTAACAAATAATTTACTTCCAATTTTTAATTCTGAAATATCAGCAGTCACATAATCTGGTAACTTAGATGGTATTGCTTTAATTTTTAATTTACGATTCGTAAAACGTAAAGAACCTCCATTTAAAACTCCTGGAGATGTTCCTGTCAATTTTACTGGAATGTTCATCGCTACTTCTTTATCATCAAATAACTGATAAAAATCTATATGTAAGATTCTGTCTGTTACTGGGTGAAACTGAATATCTTGTAAGATGGTTAAAACTTTCTCCCCATCTAATTCAATCGTTGCAGTATATACATTTGGAGTATATACCAGTTTTTTGAATAATTTTTCTTCTGCAGAAAAATGAACTGGTTTATCTCCTCCGTATATTACGCAGGGAACCATACCAGCATTACGTAAGGCTTTCGTTGCTACTTTGCCCACGCTTTCTCTTTTTGATCCTTTGATTGTAATTGATTTCATTACTTTTTTACTTAAAATTTAGTTACATTAAAAATTGGTCACTTATCGATGTATTGTCTTGAACTTTTGTCATAACATCAGCGAATAAGGGCGCGCAAGTTACAACTTTTATTTTAGAAATCTGCTTCTTTAATGGAATGGTATCAGATACTATTAACTCGGTTAATTTAGAGTTTTGAATCTTATCATAAGCATCTCCTGAGAGTATCGGATGCGTGCATATTGCTCTTACACTTTTTGCACCTCTATCCATCATTAAATTAGCAGCTCTAGCTAGAGTTCCTCCAGTATCTATCATATCATCAACCAAAATCACATTCTTGCCAGTTACGTCTCCAATAAGCTCCATATGACCAATAACATTTGCTTTTTTACGCTGCTTATAACAGATCACCACATCAGACATCAAGTACTTTGAATATGCGTAAGCTCTTTTAGACCCACCCATGTCTGGTGAAGCAATAGTTAAGTTGTCTAATTTCAACTCATTGATATAAGACATAAAAATAGTAGAGGCATATAAATGATCTACGGGTTTTTCAAAAAATCCTTGAATCTGATCTGCATGGAGATCCATAGTCATAATTCTTGTAGCACCAGCTGCTTGTAACAAGTTTGCAACTAACTTGGCTCCAATAGCAACTCTAGGTTGATCTTTTCTATCTTGACGAGCCCATCCAAAATAGGGCATTACAGCTGTAATATGTCTTGCTGAAGCTCTTTTGGCTGCATCTAACATTAGTAACATCTCCATTAAATTATCTGCGGTAGGAAATGTAGACCCTATAATAAAAACTCTTCTACCTCTAACTGATTCTTCAAATGCAGGTTGAAATTCTCCATCACTAAATTTTGTTGTTTTTACTTTTCCTAGAGGAACCCCGTATTCTTTTGCAATTTTTTCAGCCAATCCCATACTTTGAGAACAAGCAAAAAGCTTTGGAGATAGTTGTTTTTTAGACATTTAGTTTGGTTTAAATCGGTTAGTTTTTAATGTATAAAACAAAAGTAAAATTATTTGACGAGTTTTTAAGATTAAATGTCACATTCATAAAATATTTTTTAGATTTGCAAACCATTATTGCTCGAGTGGTGGAATTGGTAGACACGCTGGATTCAAAATCCAGTTCTTTCGGGAGTGTGGGTTCGATTCCCACCTCGAGTACAATTTATCCCCAAGAATAATTTATTATTTTTGGGGATAATTTTTTTATCTTGTCATTCAAATATTTAACCAATGAAAAAAAATATTTTAGTACTATTGATTTTATTAACCCCTGTAAATATTGTTTTATCTCAAACTGATAATAGAATGGACTGGTTAAATGTTAGTGAAAAATCAGTTTATAGTTTTTTAAGAAAATTTTCATCAAATCAGATTGTAAAAAAAAATCTTAAACAGGGTTTTACTGTATATAGTGTTAGCTATAGGGATATTGATAATACTGATTTAGAACAAATGGAAAGTGTTATGTTCGATAGTGGTATTCCAATTAACTTTAGTACGATGGGTTTTTTTGGTGATTATAAAAATAAATATGGTAATTATGAAGATTTAGAACAATATAAAAAAATTTTTAATAATCTCAGAAAATCAAGTTTGGATGAGGTTAAGGAACATGGAGGACAGGTGATTAAAGACGAAAATTGGGAATTTAACTCAAAAATAAATTATTCAATTCTTTCGGTCGAAACTCAACTTAGTTTAAATATTCAGGATAATGGAATGTTGGTTTTCATGGTCGGAAATATTTACCATAGACCTGTTTCAGATGTGATAGAGGAAATAAATAATGGTAGAATTGATGTTTCTAAACTTAACTTTTATGATATAAATTATTTGATTGATTTATTTATCGATCAATTTACATATTCTTATACCCAGTACTATAAAAAAAATAACCTCTCTA
>Ga0209715_1003254_pt1 | contig 11746 bp, 7 predicted proteins | sample COGITO_mtgs_1205_2_FD_184809 | JGI IMG/M metagenome (GOLD analysis project Ga0209715, IMG submission 184809) | Pelagic marine microbial communities from North Sea - COGITO_mtgs_120503 (SPAdes) (version 2) | ecosystem: Environmental > Aquatic > Marine > Epipelagic ...
AGCCTCGTCCTTCAACCCAAGCTCTCGCTGCAACAGCGGATAGATACTGTCCAACCCAAAGGGCACCGGCCGTGCGACTTCAACCTGACCACGATTCAAGATAAACACGTTGGCACTCTTTGAAGTCAGCTCAAAACAGAGAATAGGAGATGAAATTTGATTAAACTGCGCGTAATCGCAGACTCCACCGAGTGTCGTCGCGGACGAAAGCTCCAACCGATCTGGATAAATACCATACTCCAGCAACTGGTCCTGCACCTGCTGAAACGATTCAATAGTACCGCCGCAAAAGACAAGTTGCTTCGCTAGGCGTTTCTGAATGTCAAAATCCGAGCCATCCCGTGCATCGAGTACAGACACCACATTTGGTTCCAGCTCGACGTTGAACTCCGACTGGAGTATCTCAGCCAAATAAGCGGGGTTTTTAAGCTTATTCACCGATTCCACTTCAAAATAACGCAAAAAGCGATTTTCCGGATAGACTCCGCAGCGCGACACAAAGTAGCTCCCCCCCTTAAAATCGACTAGCTGCTCAAGAAAGGCACGCACCGCTTCTGCAGAACTGTCGTCCTTGATTGGAAATTCGGCAACCTCTTCGATCACCATTGGCAATTTGTACCCCGAAGTTCTCGCGGCAAGAATCGAGAACTCGGAAACATCTAGATAAAGACCTTTAGTCTTGGATTTTAGCATACCGAAATAGAAGGAGTACAGGGCATATCAGGCACATACATACTGGTAAAGTTTGGCGACCAGCAACAACAGCGATCAAGTACAAAAGGGTACAATTAACCTTTATAAAAAGTTATTTACAACTCAGTGCGGAACTTTTCCGCCGAGTAAACAGAGTCCAGCTAGCCCCACGACAAACAAAACACAAAATTTAGACAAAAAAAACGGCTATCCGAGATCGGATGGCCGTTTTGAAAGTTGCGTACGAGGTCAGCGCTCGCCCGACAATAAAACAATTACCAGCTACGCTTCTTATGGCGGTTTGACTTCAAACGCTTACGACGCTTGTGGTTATTCATCTTGAGACGACGCTTCTTCTTAAGGTTACCCATGGAAATATTTGTACTGTGTTAATTGAGAAAGGTTCTAAGGAGCCGAAAAAATGCCCACGTGTAAAGCGTTTTCTGAGATCTGATTACACCTCAGACGCGCCCTCTCCGGGAATAGCCAACTGCATCCGCTGCAACATCACCCGAAAATGGCGTGGCAACTCAGCACGCAGCGAAGCCTCCTCACCCGAATTCGGCACAACAACCTCACGCAAATGCAGGGCAAGGCCACTAAAAACAGGGTATCGAATGCCCGAGGTGCGCTTATTCGGCAAAAGCACACTCAAAAGCGGCGCCTCAGGCCCATCATACAAAACATCTCCTAGAATCGACAATTCATGTATCGCAGCATGCACCCGCACCTGATGCGGTCGCAAGAAAGAGGTCGTCGCCTCCCACAATGCCCAACCCAAGCCCGACTCAGATAATAACTTAAACTCAGTCTTCGCCTTCTTCCCCTTAGCCGTGGAAGGAATCATCTTGGGCTTGGTATTATGCGCCAACAACGGCGCATCAGCGACCACTTCACGAGCACCGCCCGCAGCACCAGCCTTGGCGACAAACCAAAACCGATAGCGCAACTCTGCAGAGCCCACGCAATTGCGCAACTCTGCCAAGCTATCACGACTCTTCGCGAACAGCGCCACACCGGAGACCGCCGGATCCAGGTAATACGCCGAACCAAACAACGAAGCGCCAAGCTTCACCAACTCTGGCTTCCCCGCCTGCAACTGCTTATTCAAAGCGGCGTCCATATCAGGCACCCCAGCGTCCCATGGATACGCTCGCACCGCCACTCCGGCAGGCTTTTCGACCGCGATCCAAGCGTCAGTCTCGCCGACAATCGACATGCGCACAGGCGCATCCCCCAACAGGCCGGGAGCAAACCCGATTAAATTTTTCTTACGCGAATCACTCATAACACCTTTCACCTACCGATACAAAATACCCCCGAACCGACAAGCGATTCGAGGGCAAATAAAGGCAAAAAACCAAGACTAAGCAGCGATCAAAGCAGCACAACGTGCTTTATGGCGAGCAATCTTATTATGATGCACTAGGCCAACCTTACCCGCTTTATCAAGCGCAGAGATGTAGCCCTGGGAGGCCGCAACTAGCGCGTCCTTGTCCTTCGCTTCAACAGCGGCTTGAACCTTCTTCGCAAGCGTCTTCAGACGAGCCTTGACCTGACGGTTACGTAGAGTACGAGTCTCCGTTTTGCGGATATATTTGAGTGCTGATTTGGTATTAGCCATGTCTATAAAAAGTTAAAAGGTGGGAAATTGCGTGCAAAAAAAAGAGCTGTCAAGGGTCAAAAATCAGGAAAGAATATCCTAGGTGCTTTACCGCAAAACAAAAAGCGCAACCGAAAAGTTCGGCGTTGGAAATTCAAAACTCTAAGAGGTGTCGACCTCGGCGTGCTGTAAGCCGGATTTTGTCCGCCGCCCGCCGAAGCGTTTGGCTGTGCGTTCATTTATCTACCCCACCGAAGCGAAGTTCCCGCCGAAGCGAGATGCGACATACCCGGAATCATAGACGGGCCGCCAGATTCCCTATTTTGCCTTGCACCGGAATGGGTTTATCTAGCCTCCATTGTTACCTTTGGAGCGGTGAGCTCTTACCTCCCCTTTTCACCCTTACCTCAGGCAAGCCCGAGGCGGTTATTTTCTGTGACACTATCCGTCACGCTCGGTTGCCCTCACGCGCCCCCGCTTTCACGGGGAATCCTGCCCTGCGGTGTCCGGACTTTCCTCTCATCCCCGAAGGAACAAGCGAACGCCCACACGCCGAAGTCGACTCCAGCACCCTGCTGAACCGAGCGACAACCGCAAGCGGCAAGTTCAGATTAAATCGATGCCCACAAAACGATCCGCCCGACAAGCACCACGCCGGCGATTGCGCCTCCAATGAATCGCAAAAATAAAACCGACCGACAACAGCACCGCTTCACTCACATTCACACCCAGCGCATGCCTACAATCTGAGCGAAGCAGCGACACATACACACACAGCGCCGCGCAACTTTTTCTATGCAATAATCCTTCAAAAAGCAGCAAAACACCAATAGCATTAAGCCTCACCGCACAGCATACACCCCAACCGCCAATGCGGCAATTCAGCGACACAAACGACTTTCAAAGACACCCCAGCCTGCCACTTAACCAAAACTCCATGGAACACCAACAACCCAACACACACTTCAACCGCATTCGTGCAGAAGTCATTGATCAATTCGACGAAGAACTGGAAATGGAGTTTGGTGAATCGGATGAAATGGGACAGCCACACTCACCTGAGTTTCGCCAGCGCTACTTCAAGGAACTGTACAGGCTGCAAGCCGAGCTCGTCAAATTACAAGACTGGGTGGTCGAATCAGGCCACAAGCTGGTGGTCATCTTCGAAGGCCGCGACTCTGCCGGCAAAGGCGGCGTAATCAAACGACTCACCCAGCGCCTCAACCCCCGCGTCTGCCGAGTTGCGGCGCTCTCTAAGCCGAACAGCCGAGAGCGCACACAATGGTATTTCCAGCGCTACACCGAACATCTCCCCGCTGCCGGGGAAATCGTACTATTCGACCGCAGCTGGTATAATCGGGCCGGCGTCGAGCACGTTATGGGATTCTGCACCGAAGAAGAGTACCAAGAGTTCTTCCGCTCGGCACCCGAGTTTGAAAAGATGCTGATCCGCTCGGGCATTCAAATCATCAAATATTGGTTCTCCATCAGCGACGAGGAACAAGAATTCCGCTTCAGCTGCCGCAACCATGACCCCCTCAAGCAATGGAAGCTCAGCCCCATGGACCTAGAGGCCCGCAAGCGCTGGGAGGCGTACACCAAAGCCAAAGAAGTAATGCTCAGAAAAACCCACATCACCGCGGCTCCATGGAGAATTGTGCCCGCGGATGACAAGAAGCGCGCCCGCCTAAACTGCATTTCGCACCTACTCAGCCAAGTGCCCTACCAACCCGTTGAGCGAGATTTAATCGACCTCCCGACTCGCGTGCACCATCAAGACTATGAACGCAACCCAATCCCCGAAGAGATCATCGTCCCGCAGGTCTATTGAGCTCACTGGTCTTTGCTTTCTCTAAACGGCAGTCGACTATGAACACGTCGTTATTTTCACCCAGCAACGTAGTGGCTGCCTAACTCAACCGCCGGACTACCCTGACCGCGCTTGCGCACCCCTGCCTCAAACAGACACATCACCCAGCAAACCAAGACTACCAGACATCACTATCAATGAGTTGCTGTTTTAGTTTAACCGGATCAATTGGTTTAGGGAGGTAAGCATCCATACCTGCATCCAAACAGGTCTGATCATCCCCCTCGAGACTGTTGGCGGTAACAGCAATGATCTTGATGCCCTTAAGCCCCCCGCCAGCTTCACCATTGCGAATGCGGCGCGTCGCCTCAAGGCCATCCATTTCAGGCATATGCACATCCATGAGGATAGCATCTACAGGAACCTCTGATCGTAGTACTTCAAGTGCCTTGAGCCCGTTTTCTGCGTGATATGACTGGTACCCCATACGCTTCGTAATGAATTGAATGACTCGAGTATTCGTCATATTATCCTCTACAATGAGCAATGTTTTACCCCGACTTTCTGCGTCCGAAGCCGACTCTTTGCTCGGCTGCGGTGGCTCGATGCTTGATGGATTGTTCTGCAACAAGCGACATAAAGTACGGTGCAGACGAAGCCCGTAGATACGCTGATAAATGACATCTTGGTAAACATTCTCGAGAGATTCGCGGCTCGGAAATTCATCTGAAGAGGACGTAATCAGCAACATCGGAACCTTGCCCGCTGGATATGCTTCGCGAAGCCGCTGAGCCAAGACAACACCCTCACCGCACGGTGCCGAGCTCACAATAATGATCATATCGAAGTCGGCGTCGGCCTTCGATGCTCTCAAGTTATCTTCAAGGCCGTGCTTAACTGTCACATCAAGCCCCCAACTTTCTAACTGATCTTCAACGTAGCGATGATTGCCTTTTCCATCACTCAGCACGAACACGCGCTTACCCTTAAGTAGAGCGTGATCCAGCTGGTGTTCCCGCACCTCTTCTGGAGTCGGGCTCGCTACGATTAAGGGCAAAGAGAAATAAAACTCAGCCCCAGCGGCGGCGCGATTACGGACACCAATTGCCCCCCCCATCACAGAAACAATCCCCTTACAAATGGCTAGACCCAGACCGGAACCTTCGTAGTACCGAGAATGTGAGGAATCACCTTGAGTAAAGGGCTCGAACAGAAGATTGAGTTTATCATCAGGAACACCAATGCCAGTATCTTTGACAGAGAACAGCAACTTCTCATCATCGAGACTCACATCAACCGTGATGACGCCTTCCTCGGTAAATTTGAGAGCATTCGAGACGAGATTGGCAATCACTTGAGTTAAGCGCGCAAGGTCTGCTTTGATCCACTTCGGCACTCGGTCATCAATACGACAGAATACTTCGACATTCTTGCTAGAGCATTCGCCAGCGACCTGATCAAGCGCATCCTCAATGCATTTTTGAATAAAAACAGTTACAGGATTGAGCTTCATTGTGCCGTTGTCGATTTTAGCGTAATTAAGTATGTTAGTAACAACACTAAGGAGATCTAAACCACTCCTTTTAAGCATCGTTAGGTGCTCTAACTGCGGGGCACTCAGTTCCGTGTCAAGCAACAGATCTGTAAAACCGATAATTCCGTTCATCGGCGTACGAATTTCGTGGCTCATCGTCGCGAGGAATTCGCTTTTCGCTTTGACAGTGGCTTCTGCCATTCTTTTTGCCTCAGCCAGAGCACGCGCACGAACTTCGCTCTCTTTAATAGATATACGAAGCTCTTCAAGCGCTCCACTCAGTTGGAAGATTTCTAAATTATTTGAGAGGACTGGGGTTGCGCTCAAATCGCCACGCCTCAGTTGACTAAGCACACCGTGAAGCCGGCCAAGCGGACGCCCAAGCAAGAGGTGGCCAGTCAACATAATGACAACGCCAAACACCACCATAACAGACACAACAATCCAGCGTATGGTATCAACTTCACCTAGAATCCTTTGCCGCTCCTTACTAATATCCCAGACGGTGTCGATTTTGCCAAACAACTCGCCAAAGAATACAATATTTTCGCTATTTTGAAAGGTTTGCACCTGCGGCCTAGTAATGCCCGCGCGCCAGTGAAAGAGGGTTTTGTCGTCTTCGTTCAAGACGTGCACCTCAACAAGACCTTCTTCTTGCTCGACGACTTGTTTGACTGCCGACTCTATGACCTCAATGTCTTCGGAAATCAGCGCTTCACCCGAAGCCGCAGAGATCAGGCCAGTGAAGCGTTCATTTTGATTGCGTATGTCTCGCACCATATTCTGAAGCAGAAGCATCTGAAGCGCGTAACCACCAGCGACGACCAGAACAAGGCACAGACAAGCGATCGCGAGCCCCAACTGCACCCAAAGGGGAATAGATTTCCTATGAATTGAAATGCCCAACATTCCTAAGGCTCCCTTTGCCGCTCAAAGAAATCGTCATTGTTTGCCATAGATTGGCGAATCCTAGCATAATCTGCATCACTCCCCTCAAGAAAGCCCTGCTTGCCAAACGCCCTCAAAGCCGCAGGATCATCGATAGAAAGAAGGGCTTTTTTGATGGCTATGTTGAGTTGCGAATCTTCCCGCGTAGAGACAATCCACGGCTTAGTTACATTAGGAAATTTGGCGATGGCGCGCATGGGGATGCCTTTATTGAGCTGTTTTTTGAAAGTACTTTCCTTAAGCGCTCCAGCATCATAAAACCCACCTCCAACTGCGGCACCGACAGCATCATGCCGCCCTAAGTATTTGTAGGATTTCAGGTCCGATGCGGAAATTCCATTTTCATGAAGCTGTTGTTGCGAGAGGAACCTGCCGATGGTTGATTTTTCATTACCAAAGGCAAAAGTTTTGCCTTTCAAATCCTCAATCGAATGAATGTCACTCTGCTGGTGAACAGCAATGACTCCATAGAATATTTTCTTACCTTTACTCGACTCAAGAGCGACAATGGACAGGTCGTCATTTTGCTGCTTTGCCAGAATGTAAGAAGCAGCACCAAGCCTCGCGAGATCCACTTTTCCAGCAACGACATTCTCGATGCCTTTTTCATATGTAGCTGCAATGTCGAGCTTTATATGTACCGGCTGATTGAGTTGCTGACCAATGGCGAGCTCTAGTTGATTCAGCAGGGGGCGAAATTGAGCGACGACAGTAGAAGGCTTATCGGCCGTATAAATGCCAAACACCAGCTCGACAGACGATTCCGGCACCGAAGCAACAGTAACGTCATCCTCTATTTTTTGGCAACTTGAGAAAATGAGCAAAGCTCCCAAAGCAAGAATTGTGGTGAAAAATTTCATTTGTTGCATACTAACATCTTATAAGACTGCTACTAACAGCTAACTTTTTTACTCTTTCAAGGCCAGACATGTCAATTCTTTCACGAAAGAAAACCCACCCACCCACACACACCCACACACACACACACACACACTACCCCTCAGCGATAAGACGCATACAACAGTTACTTAAAGGACCGACGGGCAGCGCCCGCAGCGAGATCTATATCACGACCTTGCAACCGCATTCAGACGGGGAGCCTTTTAAAAAAAACATGCAGGGAGCGCGCGATAGAGACGCCACTCGGCAAAAAAAGCCCGGAGCGCCACATACGCCCCGGGCTTTTGATAAAATAATATGAATGGGCTTCTAGAGACTACCAGAGCACCTGCACACGTGCACGCACGCCATCGACTTCGACTTCGTCGCCGGTGTCACTGTCCGCATCCGCCATTTCGTAACCAACCATGAAGCTGACAGCCTTGTTGTAGTAGTAATTCAAACCGAAGTAGTAGGAATTGATTTCATTGTCGCCACCAGTAACAGTGCCACCATTTGGCGCACGACGAATTAGCGCATCGGTATCAATTTCGAACGCATCGGCCTCAAAATGTGAATAACGCACAACCGGCTCGAATTTGCCCATTTTGTAGGCAGCGCGCAGCGCATAGCCATCCACATCGCCTTGATTGCCGAGATCACCGGAGAAGTATTCACCGAGCAGATCGAGGCCTTCAAACTTGTAGTTCACATAACCAGTGAATGCAGTAACATCAAAAGTTGGCTTCGCTGGGTCAACCTTCTGGTCACCATTTAAACTTTTCACGTAGTTATTCGACTGATGGCCGCCATCAACACCGATGATCAGCCCGTCATTCTTCCACTGCAGACGACCGAAGTAAGCAAGGTCGTTACTGGCATTCGTGGCACCCATCAGCTTAGAGCCTTCACCTCCGGCGGAATTCACCAGCGCTGCCGTGTAGCTGAAGCCACCGCCAAGGTTACCCTTGGCCTGCAGGCCACTGTGACGCCCCGCGAATTTGATATCATTCGTAAAAAAGCGGTTAGCCGCGGAACGCTCGATGGTCTTAATCTTCGCAGAAGAGATCGTTTGCTCAAAGCCAAACGGCACCTTTTGGTAACCGAAGCTCGCCGTCAGTGCATCACTGTACTCATATCCAGCAACCGCCTTAATGATCGAAAGGTCGTTATCCGCAAAATCGACCACGGTTTCAGCAAACAAGCCATTCTCGTGAGTCGCCTTGGCTCCTAGACGAAGACGACGAAAGTAGAAGTGATTCGTAGAAGGCTGATCGACGCCATTATCCTCCATGTCCAGGCCGTCATACTGATAATGCATACGCCCATTAAAGCGCAGCTTCACAGTCTCTTTGCCCTTGGCAGAGAAAGTGACGCCCTTGTTTTCCTCCTTCAGCTCCGCAGCAACATCCGTTGCTTCAGAAGCAGTCAAGACGCCCTTTTTCACTAGGAGGTCGAGCAGAGCGTCATTCGAGGCTCCGTAGCCCGAAGCTACGCAGGAGAAAGCCGCGACTGCGGCCAGTGTTGTCAGTTTATTTATTTTCATTGTTTGTTGTCTTGTCGTTAAAATCGCTTGCTAGAAGCAACGCCCCAAAACTACACCGCTCATGTTACGGAATTACCGCTGTTTTGTTACAGATAAGTGAATTGTTGCCTTTTTGACGAACAAAAATGAGCCCCGCGGCGATTCGCCTCGAAAAACGCCGCCCACACCCCCACGCGACAGCACTCGCATTTAAGAGGGCGCCTTCTGGGCTCTACCAAAGGAGCCTGTCCCTAATTACACACCCCGGGCTTAAAACAAAACGATACTTAGTTTGAAAAATCAGACTCTACCACAGGATCTGAACACGTGCACGGAAACCGTCCACGTCAACCTCATCGCCAGTGTCACTGTCTGTCTCTGCCATTTCATAGCCTACCATGAAGCTAACCGCCTTGTTATGGTAGTAGTTCAGGCCGACGTAAAAGGAATCGATTTCATTGTCACCACCAATAACTGTTTCACCCTTGGGAGCACGGCGAATCAACTCGTCCGTATCAATTTCGAACGTATCTGCTTTAATATGAGAGTAACGGACAACAGGCTCAAACTTGCCCATCTTGTAAGCGGCACGCAGCGCATAGCCATCCACGTCACCCTGGTTACCTAAATCACCAGAGAAGTACTCACCGAGGAGATCGAGACCTTCGAACTTATAGTTCACATATCCCGTGAAAGCTGTTACATCAAATGGAACTGTAAGATTATCCTTATCCGCCACGTAGTTATTGCTCTGATGCCCACCATCAACACCAATAGTCAGTCCGTCGTTCTTCCACTGCAGACGTCCAAAGTAAGCTAGGTCGTTACTGGCATTCGAAGCGCCCATAAGTTTCGAACCTTCGCCCTGAGCAGAATTTACCAGTGCCGCCGAGTAGCTGAAGCCACCTCCAAGATCACCCTTGGCAAATAAACCTGAGTGACGCCCGGCAAAATCGATATCATCTGCGAAGAAGCGGTTGGCCGCAGAACGCTCGATGGTCTTGATCTTAGACGACGAAGTGGTTTCCTGAAAGCCAAACGGGACCTTCTGATAACCGAAGCTACCAGTCAATGCATCACTAAACTCATACCCCGCGACCGCCTTGTCGATAGACAGGTCGTTTTCCGCGAAATCAACCACAGTCTCAGCAAAGAGGCCATTTTCGTGCGTTGCCTTGGCACCAAGGCGAAGACGTCGGAAGTAAAAATGATCGGTGGAAGCTTGATCTGCCCCATTATCATCCATATCCAAACTATCATACTGGAAGTGCATACGACCATTAAAGCGTAGCTTAACAGTCTCTTTTCCCTTAGCAGAAAAAGAGACACCCTTGTTCTCTTCTTTAAGCTCCGTTGCAACTACAGTTGCTTCAGAGTCAGTTAAAACACCCTTCTTTACTAAAAGTTCAAGAAGTGCGTCATTAGAAACTGCATATGCAGATGTGCCGACGAGGGCAGCAGCAGACAGTGCAGCGAGTTGTGTGAATTTATTTAGTTTCATTGTTTGTGTTTGTTTGTGTTTGTTTTGCCGCCAAATAAACGACAACGACACAAATATACACAGACAGTGTTACAGAATTATTGCCGTTATGTTACATACAGGTAAACAAACTCGAAGTTTCAACAAACAATACCGCACCACCACCTCTGTCCGAAAAACAGCGGCGCTCATAATAGAGCACCTGTAAACGACGTTATTTAAAACAAACGACAAATACAGAGTTCTTCTCGGAATTGAGCTGTATAACATTTTACAGTTCGAGAGGCTTGAAAGGTCGCAGATTTTAAAATGCCGGAAGGCGTCATCTCGCCATCCGCGTACCTGCCTAAATAAGCACAGCGATTTTGCTCTGAGCTGTTCTTAAATAGCTGTCGATGTTTTTCCAAAGAAAGGCCCCTTCGATTCGTTGACGCATTTCTTTGGCCTTTGTCTTAATGGCGATGAATGCCTAGCTCTTTGACTTTATTACACCAGAGAATGCAGGCGAAACACGCCCCAGTGCGGATATACGTTTATTGATCGATCCAATAACAGTAGGTGAAACAAATCGACGACACTGCCAGACTCCTCACTCCAAGCGACACAATCGCCCGAATGTGAACATTTCCACCATATCACCGCGTTCTTAACCTTGTTGTAACAAAACGGCGACGGATCTGTAACAATCAAGTGGTAACCTGTGGTTAAGCTTAGGTGACCACCACTTGAGCTTAACAAAACATCTCTAATCAATAATATATATGAAAACGAAAAAAATCCTACAAGCACTCGCGGCATCAGCAGCTATCCTATTCGCCACTCAGGCAACAGCGACTGAAACAATCGTCATCAAGGGCTCCGACACTCTCGGCGCAAAAATGGTGCCGCAAATCGCAGAAGCATTCAAAGCCAAGATGGCTAAAGAAGGCGTCGAAATCGCATTCGAAATCGCAGCTGAAGGCTCCTCCACAGGTGTTGCCTCGGTAATCGACGGCACCGCCGAAATCGGCATGTCCTCTCGCGATCCGAAGGAAAAGGAAATCGCGAAAGCGAAATCCAAAGGCGTCGACATGAACACTATCACCGTCGCCAAAGACGGCATTGCGTTGATCGTCAACGAAGCCAGCCCGCTCGAATCCATCTCACTCGAGGAAATCGAACTGATCTTCTCCGGCGATGTGACCGACTGGTCAGCCATCACCGCTCAGACTGGTAGCATCTCGGCTTACACCCGCAACACATCGTCCGGCACCTACGCCGTCTTCCAAAAGATG
>Ga0209715_1003274_pt1 | contig 11700 bp, 8 predicted proteins | sample COGITO_mtgs_1205_2_FD_184809 | JGI IMG/M metagenome (GOLD analysis project Ga0209715, IMG submission 184809) | Pelagic marine microbial communities from North Sea - COGITO_mtgs_120503 (SPAdes) (version 2) | ecosystem: Environmental > Aquatic > Marine > Epipelagic ...
ATGAAGTACCTCACTATTTTTACAGTAGATTTCAAATCCACCAGAACCTGTATAACCAGTTGCAGAAATAAGGACATTTTCAATACCTGCAAAATCTCCGATTTTAAAGGTATAATAAGAAATGTCAGCCAGATCTAAAGTAGATAGTGACTGCATGGCTTCTATGGCTTTTGGACCTTGAATCGCTAGCAAAGAATATTCATCTGATACATCTTTCAATTCAGCTCCAAAGGTGTCATTATATTTAGAAATCCAATTCCAATCTTTCTCAATATTTGAGGCATTTACGACTAATAGATAGGAGTCTTTCTCAATTCTATAGCAAATTAAATCATCTACGATTCCATTATTTTCATTTGGAAAACAACTGTATTGTGCATCTCCAATTTCTAGTTTTGAAGCATCATTAGAAGTTATTTTCTGAATGAGCGCCAATGCATTTTCTCCAGTTACTAAAAACTCTCCCATATGACTTACATCAAAAACACCCACAGAATTTCTTACTGTTAAATGTTCAGCAGTTACTCCTTCATATTGAACAGGCATATAGAATCCTGCAAATGGTACCATTTTAGCTTCTAAAGCAAGGTGAGTTTCATTTAATGAAATCTTTTTCATGTATGTTTTTTATAAAATATTTTGCTAAATTATTGAAAAATAGTCAATATATGAAAACTAATAATTTGTTAATGTTTTTTTATAAAGTTTAATATAGGTAGAATTTGAATATTGAAATTAAATTAAAAAGAAGGATAAATTTTGAATCATATTGGTTAATACTTTTAGGATCAAATAAATTACAATAATTTTGTATAGAATTATTAATGCAATGAGTAAAACAGCTATTATTATAGGAGCAACTGGTTTAACAGGGGGTATTCTTTTAAAAAACTTAATTGCTGACCCCTCATATGAGAAGATTAAATTATTTTCTCGAAGTGCTGTCAGTAATACATCTCTAAAGGTAGAAGAATATATCATAGATCTTTTTAGAATAGGGGAATACAAAGATCAATTTGTAGGAGATGAAGTTTTCTGTTGTATTGGAACTACAGCGTCAAAAACTAAGGATAAAGAACTGTACAGAGCAATAGATTATGGAATTCCTGTAAATGCTGCAAAACTTGCCGTTGAAAACAATATCAAAACATTTTTAGTAATATCTTCAATGGGTGCGAATGTATCAAGTTCAATTTTTTACAATAAAACAAAAGGAGAAATGGAACGTGATGTTTTAGAGTTAAACATTAAAAACACCTTTATCCTAAGACCTTCTTTAATTGGCGGAAAACGTCATGAGTTCAGAATGGGAGAGAGGATTGCTAAGGGATTAATGAGTTTATTAAGTCCTTTGTTTTTAGGCACTTTAAAAAAGTATAAAATAATTCATCCAGAAAAAATAGCAACTTGTATGCAAAAGCTTGCTAAAAATAAAGTGCATCAATCTATATTTACTTCTGATAAAATCGAAACAATAGCTAATTCAAAAAGATAAATGAGTAAAGACCAACCAAACAATCCGTTGCATGGAATAAAATTAGCCACTATTTTAGAACAATTATTTTTAGAATATGGCTGGGAAGATTTAGGTGATATTTTAAATATCAATGCTTTCAAAAATAACCCTAGCTATAAATCGAGTTTGAAATTTTTAAGGACAACCCCTTGGGCAAGAGAAAAGGTCGAGAAATTTTATCTTAAAAATATGATTGAATAACATATTTTATTTTATTCAGATTTACCAATTTTTCACATTATTGATGAAGTATTTGAAACACCAACTCCTTTGTTAAAGGCTTTCCATTTGCTTTTTTCTTGATCTCATCGAAGGTAACAACAAAATCACACCCTTTTTTATAGTCAGAACAGCCATAGGCTGTTTTTCCTTTTAAAATAGAACCTTGAGAACATTTAGGACAGGATATTTTTCCTGAATTATCAACCTTTTTATCAATTTTTATAGGAACAACAATGGGTTCTTTTTGCTCAAGTTTTAAAATAAAATCTTTATCGAAACGAATGATTCCTTCAACCTTTCCTGAACTTGTTGTAAACCCTTTTAAATTCGTAGTAGCACCTTTTTCAAGGAGTCTTATCAGTTGGTTTTCTGAAATTTTCTTACCGAACATCTTGAAAAATATTTTAAAGTTACAGTTGTTTTTAAATTCAGAGCATCCATAAGCAGTTGATCCTTTTAAAAGGGTTCCTTTTTTGCATTTCGGACAGGTTTTCCCAATGACTTGTTTTTTTTGTGTTGTTGGTGCTTTTTTAGGAGCTGTATTTGAGCTGTTTTTGGTCGCATTAGAATTGACAGCAGAAATTCGTTTTGCAGAGGTGTTAGAGCGAACTTCATAGACTAATTCATCGACCATTTTTTTCATATTGTTGATGAAATTTCCTGCATTAAATTCACCACGCTCAATTTCTTTTAAACGTTTTTCCCAGCGACCTGTGAGCTCAGCAGATTTCAACAACTCATTATCGATGATATTGATTAAGTCAATTCCTGTTTGAGTTGGTAACACCAATTTCTTTTTCCGCTCAATGTATTTTCTTCGAAATAACGTCTCAATAATACTAGCTCTTGTAGAAGGTCTTCCAATACCATTTTCTTTCATGAGTTCACGCATTTCATCATCATCTACCTGTTTTCCAGCAGTTTCCATTGAGCGCAGTAAACTTGCTTCCGTATAATTTCTAGGCGGTTTGGTTTCTTTTTCTAAAAATGAAGGTTCATGTGATCCTTTTTCACCTTTTAGAAATGCGGGTAGGGTCAATTGTTCATTTAATTCTTTTTTAATTTTACTTTCTTCAGTTTCAAAAGCAACTCGCCAACCTTTGGTTAAAATTTCTTTACCGGTCGTTTTAAATGGAACTTCAGCTGCTTTTCCTATTACAGCAGTATTAGAAACTTCGGAATCTGGATAAAATACAGCTATAAATCTTCGGGTAATGATGTCGAATATTTGTTGTTGATTGTATTGTAAATTCCCTTGAATTCCAGTGGGTATTATTGCATGATGATCGGTAACTTTTTTATCATCAAAAACACGTTTCGATTTCTTTATTTTTTGTTTTAAAAGTGGTTGTGTTAATTCACTGTAATTTGAGAGTTTTGAGAGTATACCTGGAATTTTAGGAAAAACATCGTTGGGTAAAAAAGTAGTATCAACTCTTGGATAGGTAACTATTTTCATTTCATATAGTTTCTGAACTATCTTTAGGGTTTCATCTGCAGAAAAACCAAATTTATTATTACTATAGACCTGTAATCCTGTTAAATCAAATAGTTTTGGTGCGTATTCTTTTCCTTTCTTCTTGGTCACGGAAATAATTTCAAAGTCAGAATCAGTTACTTTATCGGCTAAAAATTGACCATCCTCTTTTTTTAAAAACCTACCTTCCTCAAAATTAAAAAGAGTGTTTCTGTAGGTCGTTTGTAATTCCCAATAGGGTTGTGGTTTAAAATTATTTATTTCTTTATAACGATTTACCAACATAGCAAGTGTTGGAGTTTGCACCCTACCCACAGATAAAACTTGTTTGTATCCACCAAACTTTACGGTATACAAGCGAGTAGCATTTAAGCCTAATAGCCAGTCTCCTATAGCTCTAGAGTATCCTGCATAATACAGGTTATCATACTGTTTTGACGGTTTTAAGTTTTTAAAACCCTCTTTTATGGCTTCTTCGGTTAATGAAGAAATCCATAAACGTTGAACTTTTCCTTTATAATCACATTGGTTAATCACCCAGCGTTGTATCAATTCTCCTTCTGTTCCAGCATCACCACAATTAATAACAACTTCCGCTTTTTCAAATAAAGATTTTATAATATTAAATTGCTTTTTAATTCCTGCATCTCCTGTAACTTTGGTATCAAAACGTTTTGGTAACATGGGTAAATTATTTAGATCCCAACTTTTCCAATGCGGTTTATAGTCTTTAGGCTCTAAAAGTGTACATAAATGCCCAAATGTATAGGTTACAGCATAGCCATTTCCTTCGAAGAAACCATCCCGTTTTACGTTGGCTCCAAGAATAGAGGCAATTTCTCTTGCTACACTTGGCTTTTCTGCTATACAGACTTTCATTAATTAATTTTGATGGTCGAAAGTAAGCAATTATTTAGGATTTATGTAGTAAAGTTACTAAGTAAAATATCGATGCTCTTTAAGTCATATAAATGATCTGTAATTTTTTCAAACAAAAAAGGACATCCATTTTTTTTAATAAAAAATGGCAAGAATCAACTGAATGTATTCTATTATTAATTAAATTTTTAAAATTGAATTTTTATGAAATCACTTTTTCAAAAGCCAGTCTTTTAGCCTTATAACTGGTATAAATGATACCACAATATTGATACCCTATTTTTTTGATTAGGGTTTGCATTGCTTTATTATCTTCGTGAGTATCAATCTTTAAACTTTTGATATGATGGTTTTTTAATTGCTGATGAAATTCTTCAAATAAAAACGTAGCCAATCCAAATTTTCTAAATTCTTTTTTAATGGCCATTCTGTGAATAACCCCATATTTTTTAGTTTCTTTAAAAATCCAGTTACCATCAATATTCTTGTAAGTAGGTTCAGGATTTGTCGTGAACATTGAAGTTGCGACTATTTGATTTTTATCATTTAAAACGACGTAGCTTTCTCTTTTTAAGATATCTTGTTCAATTTGCATTGCATTTGGATATCCATTTTGCCATTGATCTATTTGTAATGAGGCTAAATATTCTTTTGCATCATTTATAATTTCTATGATTGCAGGAATATTATCGAAAGTAGAACGTTGAATTTGCATAAAATAAAAGAGTAAAAAAAAACCACGAAATCACAACTAAAAGTGTTGCAATTTCGTGGTGAAATTAACTTTAATTTTTTTAAGTTGTCATTTCTAATTTTTGAGTTTCCTTTTTCTCAGAAAATTCAATGATTTCTTGATTGTGTAAAATATCTTTGATGGTTTGTCTTTTTCTAATGAGATAATCTTTTCCTTTAACGATCATAACCTCTGCTGGTAAATAGCGGGAATTATAATTTGACGCCATAGAAAAACAATAGGCACCTGCATTGTGGAAACATAAAATATCTTCTTCTGAAATTTCAGCAATTCTCCTGTTAGAACCAAAAGTATCTGTTTCACAAATATATCCAACAACAGAATAATATCGGTCTCTAGCTTTTGGATTTGAAATATTTGTAATGTGATGGTAAGAATTGTACATCATCGGTCTTACCAAATGATTAAAACCAGAGTCTACATGAGCAAATACTGTCGAAGTGGTTTGCTTTACAACATTTACTTTCGCAAGAAATACACCAGCTTCAGAAACTAGAAATTTTCCAGGTTCAAACATCAAAGTAATGTCTTTGCCGTAATCTTTACAAAATTGGTTAAATCTTTCGGATAATTGTACCCCTAATTGTTCGATATCAGTGGATATGTCACCTTCTTTGTAAGGAACTTTAAACCCGCTTCCGAAATCAATGAAATCGATATTTTTAAACTGCTTTGCCACATCGAATAAGATTTCTGATGCACGAAGAAAGGTATCAATATCTAAGATATCAGAACCTGTATGCATATGAATTCCGTTGATATTCATTCCTGTATTTTCTACAACACGCTTAATGTGGGGTACCTGATGGATAGAAATACCAAACTTAGAGTCTATGTGACCTACAGAAATTTTAGAATTTCCACCTGCCATGATGTGAGGATTGATACGAACACAAACAGGTATTTCCGGATGTTTTTCTCCAAATAATTCTAAGATGGATAAGTTGTCAATATTTATTTGAACACCCAGTTGTGCAACTTCTTCAATTTCTTTTAACGAAACTCCATTGGGCGTAAATATTATTTTTTTTGGATCTATTCCAGTAGTCAAACCCAATTGAACTTCTTGAATAGAAACAGTATCTAAACCCGCACCAATATTTTTAAAGAATTGTAAAATATTTATATTGGACAATGCTTTTACCGCATAATTTAATTTTAAATTTTTTACACCATTAAAAGCATTTGTCAAACGATTATACTGCGCTTCAATTTTATCAGTATCATATACATATAGGGGACTTCCGTACTTGTTAGCAATTTCTAAAAGTTGTAAATTTTTCAAATCTTTTATCTTTAATTAAAACACAAAAATAGTGAAATAGCTAGGTTTACCCTTATTTGTTTAAAAATACAACAAATTGTTTTTTATTGTGATTTTTAAATAATTTTATAAAAAAATTTCGTTGAAATCCTGTTGATAACTAATTGGCAAAGACATTTTATTTTTAGGGGTTAAATTATATTTTAGCAAGAGCTTCAAATTCAATTGTAGCCTACCATTTATATGAGTCAAGAAACAAAATATACAGAAGATAATATTAGGTCTTTAGACTGGAAAGAGCATATCAGAATGCGTCCAGGAATGTACATTGGTAAATTAGGCGATGGTTCTTCAGCAGACGATGGTATTTATATTCTTGTAAAGGAAGTTTTAGATAATTCTATAGACGAATATGTAATGGGAGCTGGGAAAACCATTGAAATTTCTATTCAAGGAACTAAAGTGACTGTCAGAGATTATGGTCGAGGAATCCCTCTAGGAAAAGTGGTGGATGTTGTTTCTAAAATGAATACGGGTGGTAAATATGATTCAAAAGCTTTTAAAAAGTCGGTTGGTTTAAACGGAGTTGGTACCAAAGCAGTAAACGCACTTTCGTCATTTTTTAGAGTAGAATCTTCACGTGAAGGGAAATCTGCTTCAGCAGAATTCAGTCAAGGAAATTTAGAGAATCAAGAATTTTTAGAAGAAAGTTCTCGAAGAAAAGGAACTAAAGTTTCTTTTATTCCTGATGAAGCTATTTTTAAGAAATATAAATATAGAAACGAATATGTTTCTAAAATGTTGAAGAACTATGTGTATTTAAATCCTGGTTTAACAATTATTTTCAACGGAGAAAAATTCTTTTCAGAAAACGGATTGAAAGATTTATTGGAAGATAATAACAATCTAGAAGATATGTTATATCCAATAATTCACTTAAAAGGAGATGATATAGAAGTTGCCATTACGCACAGTAAAACCCAATATTCAGAAGAATATCATTCGTTTGTAAACGGACAACATACAACACAAGGAGGAACGCATCAATCTGCATTTAGAGAATCTATTGTAAAGACGATTCGTGAGTTTTACGGTAAGAATTTTGAAGCTTCAGATGTTCGTAAATCTATTATTTCTGCCATTGCAATAAAAGTAATGGAACCCGTTTTTGAAAGTCAGACAAAAACAAAATTGGGCTCTACAGATATGGGCGGCGATTTGCCAACCGTTAGAACGTACATTAATGATTTTGTAAAAACACAATTAGACAATTATTTACATAAAAACAGTGAGGTTGCTGATCAGCTTCAGAGGAAAATAGTACAGGCTGAAAAAGAGCGTAAGGAACTTTCAGGAATTCGAAAACTAGCAAAAGATAGAGCTAAAAAATCGAGTTTACACAATAAGAAATTACGAGATTGTAGAATTCATTTAGGCGATATTAAAAAAGATAATTACTTAGAATCTACACTATTTATAACAGAAGGAGATTCTGCTTCGGGTTCTATTACAAAATCGAGAAATGTAAATACACAGGCGGTTTTTAGTTTAAAAGGAAAACCTTTGAATTCTTATGGATTGAGTAAGAAAATTGTATATGAGAATGAAGAATTTAATTTATTGCAAGCAGCTTTAAATATAGAAGATGGTTTAGCAGATTTACGGTATAATAATATAGTAATTGCCACGGATGCAGATGTAGATGGAATGCATATTCGTTTGCTATTAATTACATTTTTCTTACAATTTTTTCCAGAGTTAATCAAAGAAGGACATTTATATATTTTAGAGACTCCGTTGTTTAGAGTTCGTAATAAGAAACAAACTTTCTATTGCTATTCTGATGAAGAAAAAAGAGACGCTATTCAAAAATTAAAAGGAAAACCAGAAATAACACGATTTAAAGGTTTGGGCGAGATTTCGCCCAATGAATTTGTCCATTTTATTGGTGATGATATCCGTTTAGATCCTGTAATGTTAGACAAAGAAATGTCTATAGAACAAATGTTACAATTTTACATGGGTAAAAACACCCCTGATAGGCAAAAATTTATTATTGAAAATTTAAAAGTTGAGTTGGATAGTATAGAAGAGGAATTTTAACATATGAGTGAAGGAAAAAACGAATTCGAGGAAGAATTAACATCCCAAGACGAGATGTTAGATACACCGCAAGAAGAAACCATTACCAAGGTTACAGGAATGTATAGGGAATGGTTTTTAGATTACGCTTCGTATGTAATTTTAGAAAGAGCCGTTCCGTCATTAGAAGATGGTTTAAAACCAGTACAACGTAGAATAATGCATTCTATGAAAGACTTAGATGATGGGCGTTACAATAAGGTAGCAAATATTGTGGGTCATACCATGCAATATCATCCGCATGGAGACGCATCAATTGCAGATGCTATGGTGCAAATTGGTCAAAAAGAATTGCTTATTGACATGCAAGGAAACTGGGGGAATATCTTAACCGGAGACCGTGCAGCGGCTTCTCGTTATATAGAAGCTCGTTTATCAAAATTTGCATTAGAAGTTGTTTTTAATCCCAAAACAACTGACTGGAAGCTTTCTTATGATGGAAGAAGAAAAGAACCCATAGATTTACCAGTAAAATTTCCACTTTTATTAGCCCAGGGAGCAGAAGGAATTGCTGTAGGTTTATCCACTAAGATCGTTCCTCATAACTTTATAGAACTCATAGACGCTTCGATTAAATATTTAAAAGGAAGAAGCTTTAAAATTTTACCTGATTTTATAACAGGAGGTGTCGCAGATTTCACGAATTACAATGATGGTAAACGTGGTGGGAAAATTCGAGTTCGTGCTAAAATTGCTCAACTGGATAAAAAAACATTAGTTATTAATGAAATTCCTTTTGGAACCACAACTACCTCCTTGATTGATAGTATTATTAAAGCCAATGAAAAAGGAAAGATAAAAATCAAAAAAATTGAAGACAATACCGCTGCAGTTGTAGAAATACAACTGCATTTACCTCCAAATGTATCTCCAGATAAAACTATTGATGCGCTCTATGCTTTTACAAATTGTGAAAACTCAATTTCACCTTTGGCATGTACAATTGAAAACAATAAACCGGTTTTTGTTGGTGTCACAGAAATGTTAAAACATTCTACAGATTTAACGGTTGATTTACTAAAAAAAGAGCTAGAAATTCAGTTAAATGAGTTAGAAGAACAATGGCACTTTTCCTCTTTGGAAAGAATTTTTATAGAAAATAGAATTTATCGAGACATAGAAGAAGAGGAAACCTGGGAAGGAGTCCTAAAAGCGATAGATTTAGGTTTACAAGATCATATTAAACATTTAAAACGTCCAATTATAGAGGCAGATATTATACGTTTAACAGAAATTAAGATAAAAAAAATATCAAAATTTGATATTGACAAAGCAACACAATTCATAGAGGGTTTAGAGGATAAAATTTCTATAGTAAAAGATCATTTAGCAAACTTAATTGAGTTTGCGATTGCTTATTTTAAACGCTTAAAAGATGTGTATGGTAAAGGAAAAGAACGTAAAACTGAAATTCGAATTTTTGATGATATTGTAGCTTCAAAAGTAGCGATGAATAATGCTAAACTTTATGTAAATAGAGGGGAAGGTTTTATAGGAACCTCGTTGAAAAAAGATGAGTTTGTAACTGATTGTTCAGATATCGATGATATTATAGTTTTTAGAAAAGATGGTAAAATGTCTGTCACAAAAGTAGGCTCGAAAACGTTTGTTGGAAAAGATATTATTCATGTTACCGTGTTTAAAAAGAAAGACAAACGTACTGTTTATAATATGATGTATAAAGACGGTACAAAAGGATCAAGCTACATGAAACGTTTCAATGTTACCTCAGTAACACGTGATAAAGAATATGACCTTACAAACGGAAGTAAAGGCTCTAAGATGTTGTATTTTACAGCAAACCCTAACGGAGAAGCAGAAGTTGTTACGGTCAATCTAAGAGCAGTTGGTAGCATTAAAAAACTAAAATGGGATATTGACTTTGCAGATTTAGCAGTAAAAGGAAGAGCGGTAAGAGGAAATACAATTACAAAATATGCTATAAAATCTATCGATTTTAAATCGGAAGGAGTTTCAACATTAAAACCACGAAAAATTTGGTTTGATGATGCTGTTCAACGTTTAAATGTAGACGATAGAGGAGAGCTTTTAGGTGAGTTTAGAGCTGAAGATAGACTTTTAATCATTACACAGAGTGGTAAATCTAAAGCCGTTAAACCAGATTTAGCGATGCATTTTGATGATGACATGATTGTATTGGAAAAATGGCAACAAAACAAGCCTATTTCTGCTATTTATTTTGACGGAGAAAAAGACCGTTATTATATCAAACGTTTCTTAATTGAACTCACTGAAAAAGAAGAACTTTTTATCTCTAGCCATCCAAAATCACAATTAGAAATTGTTTCAACAGATTACAGGCCTATTGTTGAGATTCAATATTCAAAAAGAAGTATACAAAATCAAGAACTAAACCTAGAGGATTTTATTGCTGTTAAGGGAATAAAAGCACAAGGAAATCAATTGACCACAGAGAAAATCAAACAAGTTAATTTATTAGATCCTCTTCCTTATGTAGCAGCAAAAGAGCAAAACTCGGAAGAAATAGAGGTTATTGATGAGGTAGTTGTTAAAGACCAATTACCTATTGAAGTTCCAGAAATAAAAGAAGTTTCAGAAGATTCTTTTTCTATCAATAAGTCTCAAATTGCTTTAAAAAAATCAATTGCTAAAAAAAATGCAGAAAAGAATAATGAAGGTGATGATAGTCAAACAAAATTATTTTAAAAATGAAGTTAAAACATCTTTATTTATTGTTAACAGTTTTAGGTATTTCTTATACTTGGTATTATAATATACAATATTTTCAAACTGCAGAAAGCCCTTCTCTGATTCATTTTTTTAATGAGGCAGCGTCTAATTTTGCAGGCAAATCTTTTGGAGCAGATTTAACGGTCGTTTGTTTGACATTTTTTGCATTCCTCATTCCAGAATCTATCCGATTAAAAATTAAATATTGGTGGATTTTAATTCCTCTAACATTTTTAATCGCAATTGCATTTACGTTTCCGTTGTTTTTATATATGCGTGAAATAACCTTAGAAAAAAAGCAAAAAAATTAGAATTCAATACAAGTTTTACTCACATCGAATTCTAATTAAAGTTTTATAAGATTAGCTATTGTAGATTATTTATTCAGTAAGATTTTCAGCCTTTCCCTGACGCAATTGTGATATCCAGTCGTTTAGTTTCGTGTTTTTTACGGTTTGATCGAAATTCGCATCACTCAAAAAAACATGATCTGTGCCATTAGCATAAAAGACCTTCCAATTTTCAAGATCATCTAACACAGATGTTTTCAAATCTAATAGTCCTGCTTTGTACATATCAACGCTGATCATTGAAATGGGTGGATATGCACAATTATTTTGACCAAAACTATAAAACGAACGAATTACTGAGTCTCCGTAATAGCTCAAAAGGCCAAAGTTAACATTAGGTAATTTTAAAGATAAGTACTCATATAATTTTTGAAGATTATGGTC
>Ga0209715_1003281_pt1 | contig 11691 bp, 6 predicted proteins | sample COGITO_mtgs_1205_2_FD_184809 | JGI IMG/M metagenome (GOLD analysis project Ga0209715, IMG submission 184809) | Pelagic marine microbial communities from North Sea - COGITO_mtgs_120503 (SPAdes) (version 2) | ecosystem: Environmental > Aquatic > Marine > Epipelagic ...
AACCCGTCGCCAACAAATTGGAAAGGCTGTAGAATCTTGTCTCGCGGGCCTATAGCTCAGTTGGTTAGAGCACTGGACTCATAATCCATTGGTCGAAGGTTCGAGTCCTTCTGGGCCCACCAAATTCTGCTGTTAAAGCTGTTTACTGCTTTGAAAAGTCTAGGAATTTTCCGAAACGCATCAATTGGGGTAGACAAAATTGAAGACACTGAAAAACCCTTCTGACACGTACCGCAAAGGTGGCGTGTATTATTCCTCTGTTGTGCTACCGGAAGTTGCACCACTTGATTATTGACAGACTGCGTTACTTCCAGTCAACAGAAGCCCATCATCTGTTTTCACAGTAGAGTAGCCTTCACAGGACAGCTCAAGGGACGTAACGCTGAAACCTGCTGTCAGGTTAGAATTTAACAGCTCAACTTTTGGAGAAGGGGTAGGCGTATCCGTAAACCCAAGTAACAACTCCGATTCCGTTAACTTTACCGAGCCGCCAACACCCGTGACGAGGGATTGTATAATTTCAATATCAGCGCGATTGCCTACAAGGTCCCCCGCGATGGTCAGTTTTTCGGTCACAAATCTGGATGACCGAATTTTAAATTCACCATTAGTGTGCGTTATTACACTAGCAGCCTCACCATTGTAAGACTGCGAAGCGTTATTATTTTCCGATACGAAAACTGAGTCTTGGAAATTTACGTTGCCATCAAGCGTAAGTTGACCGGCGCCATAGTCTCGATCCCAGATAGAGTTACCTTTAGAATCGATCGCATAAATAGAACCTTGCAGGCTGAAACTTTTAGTTCGGTCAAATAGCGTGCTACCCTGCAAGAAATATAGTCCTCTGTGACCGCCTTTCACATCAACCTCTGACCCCTCATTCAAGACTAAGCTGGATGCAGAATTTACAAATATGCCCTGAGAATTGGAGGAAATTTTCAGAAACGACCCTTTAGCTAAATTTGCTCTTGAACCCCTGATAAGCGCAAGACCGCCAGAGAAGTCCGACGAGGTCCCCTTTTCAAGTGATACATTATTCATATTCAGTGTTACGTTATTGAGGAAAATATTGCCGCCCATATATCCCATTACGCTGTGACCGCCTCGGCTTCGGACCGATTCGATTATGAGATTGCGAAGCCCTAAAAAACCGCCAAAGCCGGTGCCGACGACTTGGGCAGGATTGGGGCCCAGGTCGTCGGCAGGCGTGTATATCTTCGCATCAGAATCGGCGCCAATCAGAGTAACGACCTTCGCTATCCAAAAAAGACCCCCGAGACAACTACCGGTGATTGTTACGGTGATTGATGTGCTGTTAGATGCTGCGGCGTCTGTTGCGAAAAATTCTCTAAGCGCGCTCGGATTTTCAGTACAGTCAACCGCCGCTGTTGTTGCTTTTTCCGAGGCTGTTAAAAGTCTTTCAAGCTCGCCAACGCGCTGATAGATGCCTTTAAAGTTGTCATTAATTTGGCTGGCTTTCCCGGGCTGGCCCTTCACGAAGGTGTAAGGCGGCGCGTCGCTGTCTGTGCTGGCCTCCTCAGCCGCGGCACTGATCCAGATATTCAATGCGAAAACCAAAAACATGCCCAAGAGTTGTTTTACTGCCATCTAAATGCTCCCCAATTTTGACCGCCCCAAACGAAATCAGGCGGCGAGTTTCGATCAAGTGGACCAATATCATCATCATCCGTAATGCCATCACCATCGTCGTCGGCATCAAGGTTATTGCCCAGACCATCCAGGTCAGTGTCCACGGTTTCGGTTGAGTCCAGCGGTAAGGCATCTAATGGATCATCAACGCCATCCCCATCTGAATCCGAAAGTAGCGGGTCTGTTCCCAGCGTGACTTCATCGACGTCAGCCAAACCGTCATTATCATCATCCAAATCAGCATTGTTACCAATTGCATCGCTGTCGGTATCAAGCCATTCGGTTGCATCACTTGGGAACGCATCAAAGGCGTCGTTGGTGTTGTCGTTGTCTGAGTCTGTAATGGTTTCAAGATAGGTCGCAACGGCCGGGCCGTCTGTTCTAAGCGCATCTGTCGCGATTGCACCAGCACTTAAAGAGCTACCAGAAAAGCCAAACAGACTGCGAATAATCAGCAGTCCATCTGTTAAGGCTGTAACCTCGCCGTCACCATCGACATCTAACTGAATCTCGTCTGTTTTAAGATAGGCTTCGATGTCGGCGGCTTTGCTTCGGGCGGCATCATTAGACACAGCGCCAGCCACCAAAGACTCGCCAGAGAAGCCAAACAAATAACGGATAACCAAGAGCCCATCGGTTAAAGCTTCGGTTTTGCCGTCATCGTCAACATCGAGATCAAAATTAGCGTAAGCAAATGTTGCACTAAGACTCAGCACCAAGAGCATTATGATAAGGCGCATTTTGTTTTCCATATCGAGACTTTAGTCCTAACGAGAGGAAAAGCAAGGGCTGTTAAACGGCGAGGAGCTTGGGAATATTGACAACCTAAAACAGCGTCAAGATATTCGGCTGCTTGTATCTATACAGGTAGACCCGGCATGGCCTCCTGCCTACCCCTACCTTTACAGCTTTTAAACCCTCTCAACCTCTAATCACACGTCCTGTGAGCAGCTGGCGCAGCGGGTGAAAGCTTTAAAAAGTCCACGATAGTCAGGACGGTAGACATTTTACTGCCTTTGACAGTGAACTGAGATTCCTTAAACTTTGTAAACATAGACATTTCAGGCAGGGATGGCTCCCTAACGCGGCATCAGGCGCATTCTGGGCCCACCATTTTCTACTGTTAAAGCTGTTTACTGCCCTGAAAAGTCTAGGAATTTTCCGAAACTGATCAATTGGGGTAGACAAAATTGAGGACATTTCGGCCCGCTCAGTATTGGGATGACTAAAGGTGGCCTAATCTTCTTTGAAGCGCCGCGATGGGCTAGGCGGTCGGTCAACCTCCCTAGACTCATAATAGCGCACCCTTCCCATAGCAACGGCCGCTGTGGTTAAAGGAATAATGCTTTTAGAATCTCAGGCTCACTGGCATCTGCCTCATCATCTTAATTCGATGCCGCCTCGCCCACGACGAAATCGGATGGGATGCCTCTAATCCGGGTGCTATTACGAAGGAAGATCAGATCATTGGTCAGCAGAATTGCGCGCCCATCCTCATCAAAAGCCTCGCTTTCATCGAGCGTGAAGGAAAAGGACCCACGATCGTCGGCCCATTCCCCGACAATAATAGTATCCTCAGGCCAGTGCGCTAATCTAAAACTCGGCAACGCCGCGTACATCGATAATGGGGTTTCAAATTGCAAATTAAAACCCTCCTCAACGCTACCCTCTATAACGAGGCCGGTTAAATCTAAAGGTGAGTCAACCCGAATTTTTGTTGCTTCAGCAATAATATCTGCTTCGCCCGAACCATTAGATACAGGCGTGATCACAAGCGCGCTTTCGCCCTTCTCAATAAAGTCATCGACCAGCGCCGCAGCCTCATAGTATTGATCATCCTTCGAATCTTTAAAATAGACTCGCATTTCACCATCAATCAAGACGACGTTTGCAACACCGGGAATGGCACTGCAGTCACCAAACTCACAAACAACGTTATCGTCGTCATAACGCACCACTACAAAACTCTCCATATCAAAAGCACGGAGGTCGTATTGCGCTAATTTTAGGCAGCGATTTTCCGCAGTCTCGTAGTTGTAGGCACAAAAACCTTCAATTTCGGACTCGGGCAAGGCCCAATTAATATGGTCTCGCGCCTCGGGGTCTGAGCGCCATCTGGAAAACACATTCGCTGGAATTGTCACCTCACGCGCCTCAACACCGGCGGCGCTACTAACCTCATAAGTCAAGATCAGTTCCTCAACTAAAGCCTCAGAAGGATAAATTCGAAATCTGCTCTTGCCGACAACTTCTATTCCGACTAATCCATCTCTTAGCTCCAAGCGACCTTCACCTTCTGCCCAAGCTTGCCCTTCAATTGAGACAATCGGCGACTCTGGAGCAAAAGTTTTCATATAAACAATGTGGCGTTTGCCTAGCGCAAATTTGCTATATTTAATATCCGTTCCAACGCCGCTTTGAACCTGCCATTTGTATTCCCGGGTAATGCCATCAGTAAGGTCCAGCACAACCTCGCCATCTGCACTCCTTAGACTAGGAGTATCATCCAGCGTAAAATAGAAGAGTTTTTGGCCTCCGCGGTCGAGGACAGGATACCCTCTTTGGGGATTGGATTCATACGTCAAATCGGACACATTCATGATCTGATCGTCCCAATATACTGAGTTACCCGACCTCACTATTGAAATTGTTGCCCCGTTTTGATCCTCTATGTACCTGTCAGGCTGAAGCGTTTGCGCATTGTAAATGACAATTCGGGGATTTTTTCCGATGCTCTCATCAGCCGTTTCAATTACCGCAAAATAATCATCGTTTATCCAGAGCGCACTTTCTGAGTAGTAACCTCTTTCCCTTGGAACCTCAATCAACTCACCTGTAGGCGTCATAAACCAGCTACTACCCACTGGGCACACAGATTCTTCAGTGCTGCACAATGGAGGGTTAGCTCTGATTTGCTTCCAGTTAGTTCCAGTCAAAATAGCTGCACCATCAGAGCGAAATGACATACCGCCTCTTGAAAAATCAAACCGTAACGCCGAATTAATCATCCGAGTTATAAGCTGACCAGATTCAACTTCCAGTAAACACGAAAAATTATTGTCCATTAGCCTGACTCGATATAACGAGCAGAGCTCAGGGTCTGAGATTCCAAGCGTTCTCTGCAGATCGACGCTCGTTATTAGATACAGATACCGACCATCAGGCGAAAGTGCCGCTTCGGCCACAAATTTGGTCTGCGAGGACTGAATCACATTTTCAACTACCGAACCATCGAGCGACCAGGCAACAATGTTCGTCGCCGCAAACTCACTGGTAGCACTGCTTGAACCTTCAACTTCATAATCCTCATCGAGCGTATTGCCGATGCCATCGCCATCTGCGTCAGCCTGCTCGGTCGGATCAGACGGGTGGGAATCAGCATTGTTATCAACCCCATCACCATCACGATCGGCGTCATAGTCGTTCCATATACCATCGCCGTCGAGATCAATGTCGATCGCATCATAAACCCCATCACCATCGCTATCTCGGTCGCGATCAGGTTCTTCATAATTCAGGACAAAACCGTAAAAATCTTGCTGCTCACCGGTTTCGATGACGGTTAATTGATTTACGATCAACTTATCTCGACCGCCATAATTATCGTCCTCAGCAAGGGGTAGTGTCATTATCCTTGGACTAACGTCATCGACTTGCCATTCTGCGGTATAGGCCCCTTCAGCACCTGGACTGTCGTAATCAATTCCAGGTTGCGCGAACCGATATGTTCCATCATAAATTTGTTTATAAGACGCGATCCATGACGGCGCTGAAACTGAAACAGACTGATAAGCTGATCCTTTACCAAGACGAATCAACCGCAACTCTAAAGTCGGAGCGCCCTCTTCTACAAAGGTAATACGCTGCGACCATCGGATGACGCCTTCTTCAGGGAAGTCATTATCGAGCACCCTAAAACTTCTTGATTTAGACAAGCCATCAATCTTTGTTGTGTTTAAATCGGCAGGCGGCAATAAATTCAAACTGCCTTCGCAGGCGGCCGCAAAGGGCGAGCCAGTGCTGTCATCGAGAAAACTCAGCGTTAAAAGTTGGTCCGACTGATCTTCATTCTCCCATTCAAGCGTCCCCGAAAGTGGCGCGCTGTTGTCAACATCGATCAGATCCGGACAACCTGAAATCTGGTAATCCACCGATATGGCGCCCTGCCCACTTCGAACGCGTGAGACAGAAATGGTAAAACTGTGGCCTTCTGCAAAATTATAATCGTAGGCACCCGTCTCGACGCGGCCTTGGTAGCCCGCGGGCTGCTCTTTTGCTGCTCCTAACGTGATCAACGCGCCAACATGCCAATCTGCAAGTTGCGCACCGCCCTGCGGATTACTCAGCGCCAAACTGAACACGCGTTGCCTGCCGTCGCCATCCATTACTATGGGTATCGTGACGAGTTTTTGTGCCAGGTCGCCATCGGCCCACGTTAAGGTGCCGGACATGGCTTTATAATGCACACCTTGCTTAGCTTGCGGGCCATCGACAGTTGTATAATCAACCGAAACGGCACCACTACTCGAGAACAGCCGATTAACCCGAACCTCAATAACCTCACCCGCGCCATCATTACGATTAACATTGATCGCCAAACCTGCATGAGCTGCAATCACGCCCCCGGAACCCGCAACGACCCCAGCGTCGTTTGAATCCGAACTCATCTTCGAACTCCGCTTTAGCCGCCTTGAATCAAGCCCTTGGGGCTGAGATTTGCCCGCACCATAAAGTTGACTGTTAAAACCAAGCGACACCACGTTAGAAAAATCAAATCGTAGAAACTCTCCCTGTGGATCAGGGGACCCGCCATTGCCCCCTTCTGTGAGGTCTCCGCCGCCTGAATCATCACCAGCACCATCCGCAAGCCATTTGGTTGCATCACTTGGAAACGCATCAAAGGCATCGTTGGTGTTGTCGTTATCTGAGTCTGTAATGGTTTCAAGATAGGTCGCAACGGCCGGGCCATCCCCTCTCAGGGCGTTAGGCCCAATTGCACTAGCGCTTAAAGAGCTGCCAGAAAATCCAAACAGACTGCGAATAATCAGCAGTCCATCTGTTAAGGCAGTAACCTCGCCGTCACCATCGACATCTAACTGAATCTCGCCCGCTTTAAGATAGGCTTCGATATCGGCGGCTTTGCTTCGGGCGGCATCATTAGATACTGCGCCAGCCACCAAAGACTCACCAGAGAAGCCAAACAAGTAACGAATAACCAAAAGACCATCGGTTAAAGCTTCGGTCTTGCCGTCATCATCAACATCGAGATCGAAATTAGCGTAAGCAAATGTTGCACTCAGGCTGAGCAACGCGATCAGTATTAAGAGTTGTAATTTTTTATTCATCGATTTGATAGTAGCTCTGGCAAGCGAAAAAGCAAAGGCCGGTAATTGGCGAGAAGCGGGAAAACCTTTACAACCTACAACCGCCTCAAAATCCTCACCCCCCTGTTACACACGAGAAGGGGGGCATGGCCTCCTGCCCGGCCCTTTGCAGCTTTTAAAATCCGTCCATCCAATCCTCCACAAGAACAATCAATGACTAGGTTTCACAAAGAAGAGGCAGCGGGTGGCAGCTTTTAACAGTCTGGCGTAATCTGAGGGGCTCTGAGGCAGGTAAGACAGGAGCGAGTTATGTCGGTATTACTTGAGGCTGTGGACTGATGCGGACTTTCATTTTTAAAACCTGAACTAATAAAAATTATGACTTGTACTGCTCAGAAATCTTTGTATCCGATACTCACCCCGTCTTAATTAATTCAAATGCAAGTATCGAACTGTCTATGGCATTGCTGCGTGTCTCAGGCACCTTCGAGCTACTGCATCATTTTAAAAGCCAGCACGTGGTTCTGTAGGCCAAAGCTGCAACTCGTGTGCAAGATGTCTCATAAAGAAAAAATGGAGAAACCTCACTTTTTCGCTAGTTAACAGATCTGCTCAAAAGTACGATGTTAACTTCGCTAAAAGTTGAGTATATTCAGAAATAAGGCGTTCATAGAAACTTTGAGGAAGGTTCGCATGCATTTTTTAAAATTTTCCCCCTGATGATTTTGGCGCTTAGCTCATTCCAAAGTTCAGCTGAGTCTATCAATTATAATTTTGCAGGAATCATTCTTGGCGGTGGAATGCCTCCTGATTTGAATATTCCCGAACTCGATGTCGCTGAAGATTCTAAGCTATTAGTGTTAGCGTCAATTAGCTATGAAATTGAAGACGAGAATTATGCCTTTGTTTCAAGAGATCAGGGTGGAACAGAAGAAGCCCCAAACGTGAAAACAGACTCTACTTTCCAATGGCGAGCACATATATCTTTTAATATAAATGTTTTAAGTCAGGATGGAAGTATTGTGTATAGCTATGCTAGAGATAACTCTTCCCCTACTGACGTAGCAGCTGGAACTTCTGTATATACAACTGTGCATAGGGGCGATTATTTAAAGACATGTTATGGCTTGACTCCAAATAGAGCTTCTGAAGGCCCATTTTGCGATGGTGTTTCCATCAGCCTTCGACACAACGAGAATAGCGGTAACTTATTCCGCCAAGAGATCGTTGAGTTTCGAGTTTATGGTATTAATTTGCTCGACGTTCTGAACGCTTTCCCGCATGACTACCCAATTGGTACACCAGCCTTTCCTGAATCCTTTAATGATCCTCGAATTGGGCAATCCTTCTTAATGATTGGAGCTGTCGAAGTGGAGCTAAATGAGTCACCCCTGTTTAGATTTGGGATTTATAATGCTTCTCCATTACAGTTTTGCTCAAGTGAGATGCAGAAAGAAGAATATAGAGCTTGCTATAATGATATGTTGAATGAAGTGGAGCAGCTCAACTTCCACCCGTCAGTAAAGGGAAGAGTTCACCGGTTTCTTAACAAGGCTGGGAAATAATTTTTGTCTGATCTATTTACACTGCATAGTGCGCCGATCACGGCTAGCGCCCTAAGTTTACGGTTGAAAACACCCTCAAAAATTTCGGCTGCTTGTATCTACACAGGTATACCCGGCATGGCCTCCTGCCTACCCCCACCTTTAAAGCTTTTAACCTCCCTCAACCTCTAATCACACGTCCTGTAAGCAGCTGCCGCAGCGGGTAGCGGCTTTAAAAAGCCAACGGTAGTCGAAACGGTAGACAATTTACTGCCTTTGACAGTGAACTGAGATTCCTTAAACTCTATAAAAATAGACATTTCAGGCAGGGCTGGCTCCTTAACGCGGCATCAGACGCATTCTGGGCCCACCAAATTCTGCTTTTTAACTGTCGCCCGGCCTGAAAGGGACAGGGCTTTTCCCAAGCTGATCAATTGAGGCAGAGAGAATCCGTGACATTGGCGTCTGCTCTTATGTCATATCTACCTTGCAGGTAATACTGATTACCGCACCAAAGCGATCTCGCAGGTTTTAGCAGTGCGCGACACAAAACCTAGAATCGTCAAACCGCTTTGCATCAAGTTGACTCGCCGTACGAAGAGGGCGCCAGCTCGTTATCAGTAAACCCAAAGGGCGACCAGCATAGCTCGGATGAATCCGGACAAGCCTCAACAGCCCATTCCATAAGTTCGAGTATGAGTCCTATCCAGCCACTTAATATCATCGAAGTTAAAACCTCGAAATAAAGCTTATTCAAGCAGGCTGACGAAAATCGAACTATTATTTCGGTAACCTTTTTTGTGGCCTAAGCTTAAACCTACGCCAAAAATCAAGGAAAAACCTTATGAAAAAAACCCTGTCTAGCCTGTTTTTAATCCTGTTATCGCCCTTTGTTTCTGCCGATCTTTTCGAGGCATGGGACTTCAAGGCCATTGACGGCGATGTCCAAAACAATGTCGCCATGATGGAATCTGCTCGCGAAATTCACGAGAAAATGGGCGCACACGTTGAGTACTGGCTGCATGACGTCAACGGCGAAAATGTCGTTTCCTACGTCATCCGCTTCAAGGACATGGACGATTGGGCGAAATTTAAGGACGCACAATTGGCCAGCGAAGCATGGAGCAATTGGGTCGCTAAGCAATGGCCTAAATCTCAGCCCTACCTCGTTACGAGCTACGCGATGAGCAACTTGTTTAATCCAACACAAGGGACAGATGTTACTGATGGCCTGAACGTAAGTTATATGTCTGCTTGGCAAGCGTCTGACAATTCAAACAATATGGCCCTTTATGCCAGCATCGAAAAATCAACCGCGATTTCTGAAAAGTATGGACTTACCACGCAGGTCTATCTCAATGGCCCGTCCGGTATTTTCTACATTTTTAGTTTTGGAGAAAATTTCCAAGATATTTCCAAGAAAACCCAAGCGCGCAACAACAGCGCAGAATGGCAGCAATATTGGACAGATGCACAAATCAATCGTGTTGGAGAATTTGTCCGACAAGGCTGGATTACCAAGATTCGGTAAGAGGTAATCCAAAAGATCCGATGCGGGCCTAAGCCGACCATCCGCTTTAGCGCTTAAAGCTATATTCGGCATGCCTCGCATCGGTTTTTTTACTCAAAACCACAAACACTTCCGTTTCTTAAACACCCTGCTGGAAACCTCTGCGCGCGCGTTCCAGTCGCAAACGGCAAGCCCGCTGACTGCGGGTTCTGACAATTGCGGGCGCAACGCCTTTTGCAGCCCATCAAACGATCCTTTTCAGCCGTTACCAGACAGATCATCAGCCCCACCACTTGTTCCCTACAACAAAACGACAGCGCTATTCATAACGTCGCCAGTCAGGCTATATTCCAAGACACAATACAATCTTTAATGCGCGCTGCTTAATTCCAATTCACTGAAACCATTCCAGGATCGCCGTCATGATCGAACACAACCTAAACATCCAAACCCAAGATGGTCTCATGAACACTTTCGTGACCCATCCTGAAGAAAACGGCCCCTTCCCCGTGGTGTTATTTTATATGGATGCCCCGGGCAAGCGCGAAGAACTGCATGACATGGCGCGAAGAATTGCAACGACCGGTTACGTTGTGGTCTTGCCAAATCTTTACTACCGTAAAACAAAAGAATTTGTTTGGGACCGATCGGATGCGGCCACGAAGGCCATGTTTGAGATGACCAAACACTTATCCCTTGACTTAATCATGCAAGACACCGCTGCCATTCTAGACTTTTTTGATCATTTTGAGGCCGCAAACAGCGACCGAATTGGCGCCGTCGGCTACTGCATGAGCGGGCCCTTCGTATTTAAAGCCGCTGGCTGCTACCCCGACCGTATCGCCTGCGCCGCCTCGATCTACGGCGCGAACTTACTCACCAAACGCGATGACTCACCTCACCTGACCGCTCAGAACATCACTGGTGAGATGTATTTCGCCTGCGCCGAGATTGATCACTTTGCACCCAAGGATACGATCGATGCACTTGAGGCCCATCTTAAAGAGAGCCAGATTAACTACCGATTAGAGTGGTACCCCGGGGCCGAACATGGCTTTGCCTTTCCGGGTCGCGGCGCGATCTATCACAAACCCAGTGCGGAGCGGCATTGGGAGCGATTGCATGATTTGTTTGATCGCAACTTAAAATCTGATGATTGAATGCCCCTTCTAATCGAGCGCCGCGGAAGTCAAACCTTATTTTAAAACGAGGCTGGATCCATCGGCTCGCCAACCGCGGCCTGCAGTCAATTAACGCGCAGGCCGACAACCCCTTGCTCGCAATGCCGCGCGCACCTGCTCCTTTTCCATACGGCAAAACAGCGCTTCGCAGCGGCAGCCTCGGGAAGTCGAACCACCTGTACGGATTCTGTGATATCTTGACCCCCGATTGAAAATCCCTAGGCTGTCGCTGTGAATCAAACCTTTTCGAATCGCTATCTGGTCCTCGTGGTCTTTATCTTCACCTTGGCCTCCACTTTCTCAATCATCGATCGGCAAATTCTCAACGTCATGATTGGCCCCATTAAGCGCGATTTGGGCGGCATTTCCGACACGCAAGTCTCGCTGATCATGGGGTTCGCCTTTGCCCTGTTTTATACCCTTATGACCTATCCTGCGGGTCGGATCGCAGATCGCTACAACCGAATCAAGTTGATGACAGC
>Ga0209715_1003285_pt1 | contig 11658 bp, 11 predicted proteins | sample COGITO_mtgs_1205_2_FD_184809 | JGI IMG/M metagenome (GOLD analysis project Ga0209715, IMG submission 184809) | Pelagic marine microbial communities from North Sea - COGITO_mtgs_120503 (SPAdes) (version 2) | ecosystem: Environmental > Aquatic > Marine > Epipelagic ...
AAATGATTTGGCCAACGACCCACGGCCATGCGAATAAGCGGATGGTGGAACTTCCTTTTTCTCAATTTCTTAAAGACGCAGGCGATGAATGAGTTCCGGCGTCCTCGTCGAAATGCAGAGGTTCGTGGTTTGGATTGGTTGAGCAATCCGGATTGTGAGTTTGCGGGCACCGTTAGGCGTTCATTCTATCTCATGGGTTGGAGCATTGAACAGTCGATGCCTCAGATTTGGATGGAGTGGCGCAAGCATGGGTTTCTATTGCCTCATACATTGGAGGCCAAGGGCTTCGACTTTCGGCTTTCATTGGGCGACCACCGCCCTTGCTATTCGCAACCTTGCTCGGGATGTTATGTGGGCCAATGGTTTTTGATCTGGAAGCATGCCATTGAATGCAATTATGCTGCTTGTTATAACACCCTATTCGAGAATCTGTTGTGCCCGCATTTCAATTCGCCGCATCTATTGGATTTCATGTTGGGAGAAGCGCTTATCAAGCCCAAGCCCAACGTACTCCGTGGCCGAACTGGCGCCCTTGTGTTTCCACACCTCCTTCAGTGGCTCGTCCGGTTTGAAGGGCCGGAAATGCAGCGCTACGTTGCTTATGAATTTGGGCGGTTCATCCCGCCTCCAAGCGCCTCTCTTTGTTAGCACACCTCAGCGACGTACTCGTTCTATTGCATTTCGGCTCAGATGCCATCGGCGAGGAACAAGGTTCGTCCGCTGAACTTGGAATCGTTCAACGATGAAAGTAATCTTACATATTCCACACTCTTCAATCTATTTCCCGCATCGAAAAGGGTTTTTGATCAGTGCAAATGAGCTCTTAAAAGAGGCTGAACATTTTGGGGATCTACACACAGAGGAGTTGTTCTATCCCAATGAACAAAGGTGTCGTCACCGGGCTGTTGTAGCAGGGTTTTCACGCGTCTTTTGTGATGTCGAGCGGTATGTAGACGATGAGGCGGAAGGCATGGCTCGATTTGGGATGGGGGCCACTTACACGCACAACGACGATGGTGAGCAAATTCGAGACATCTCCAACGCTTTACGGGAAGAGATTCTGTCTGAATACTACAGGCCTCATCACAAGAAGCTGGAGCTGCATGTGCAAGAATGTCTTGAAAGCAAGGAAGAAGTTCTGATTGTGGATTGCCATTCTTTCCCTGACGTTCCATTCAATAATTCCATCCTAAGCTTTTCCGGAGGGACGCGGCCAGACATATGCATTGGGACGGATGAGTATCATACAAGCAAAAAACTTACGGGATTTGTGGTGGAGTACTTCAAATCAAAAGGGTATTCAGTTTCCATCAACACTCCCTATTCAGGTTCGATGGTCCCTTTAAAATATTATCGCTCCAGTCCCAAACTGAGTTCGATCATGATCGAGATAAATCGAAAATTGTACATGAATGAAACGACGAAAGAGAAATTAGAAGGTGGTGGCGAATTCAAAAGAATGCAGGGTGCTATTCAGGAGTTGTTTTTGAAGATTGGGAAGGGGACGTAGTTGACGTTTTTAAGCCAATGATGTGAACACAGCTTTTGATGTCTCACTAATAGCCAAAACCCCAGGAAGCACCACTGAAAGCAGCGGCATCATGATGATGAAGAGTAGGGCGTTGACGTCATAGTACGTTAGCCCGCTCCAATGTGACAGCGTCAAGATGAACTCTGTGAGGTAATCATAGATGCTGGTGCCGTTGGATTGAAGGATGTAGACGGACAAAATCGCGGCAAGGCCAATGAGCGCAATTGGGATGATTGAGTGCCGAACCCGCTGCACCGAACGAAACCTATTCGCGATGTGCATGATCATAATAGACAGCAGCAGTGGCCAAAGGATGGCGAGGAGCAGAATATTCGCGAGCCGGTAATACAACTCGTTCCCTGTTTTCTTTGCGCCCAGTTCATCCATCATCCAGTCAAGGGGCCCTCGGAGGATGTTTTTGAGCCACATGGGCAAGCCATACAGGTGCTTGTCAAAGCAATGACGCCTGTTGTTGTGACATACCCAATTGCACTTAGTAGGGGACGGGGTTTCCTTGTGAATACTTCCTGCACTTGCGTCGGTGGTAAACCGTTCGGTTTCATTCACGGCGATGACCGTCAGGTAGCCCAAGACGATGGGTAGGGTGTAGAATGCGATTGACTTCATACCAAATGAGAATAACCCCACTAATCAAAATCCAACGAATCCCGCCGCAGTAGCACTGTCGAATCCGGGCTGAACATGACAGGGGGGCGCCCGCCGGGACGACGCGTCGGGACCACGATTTGGCTGTACTTGTTTTCCCAGTAGAATTCGGCTTCGCTGCCGGGGTTGGTGTTGCGGATGTAGCTGGTGTAGTAGAGCTTGGGGTGGAAGATGTGGAGCGTGGGGTCGAATTCGTAGCTGTACCAAGAGGTGCCGCTGCCAGTGCCGCCGAGGTACTCGTGCAACAGGCCTTTGTGGCAATCGTAGTAGAGGTAGTCGGAAACGAGCAGGAGGGAGCTGTCGACCACGAACCGTTGTTCGAGCGGATCCCAAGGCAAGTACACGTACCACGAGGATTTGCCTATCCCTTCGAGTAGTTTCATATCCAAGTAGCCATCAAAGTTGATGTCGGTGAACAAAATTTCCTTGGCGTCGATGGTCCCGGAATCGGTTTGGGTCCATGCTTCAGCGTGCAACAATTCGTGCAGGTTGATGCGTTGGTCAGGGCTGGAAGGTTCGCTCGCTTCCCGCGCCACTTCGAGCCACTGCACACCCGTGATGTTCCACTCCGATTTTTCCAGGGAATTTTGGTCCATAGGCTCCCACCCAAACCGCAGTTCACCCTCCAACCGTTTGTCGATGGTGCTCAAATCAAACGCCGTATCGCTGTACACCAACCGCTTCACTTCAAATGGCTCCATGCCCTCGCCGCCGCTACTCTTCATGAAAAACGTCTCCGGAAACCCAATACTCGATGCGTAGTAATCCGTCCAAGCCAGGGTGTCACTGGGGTCGGGCGGCGTCTCCGTCGGAGCCGGCGGCGTCCAGCCGCGGGGCGCCATCGCCATCTCGGCGTTGGCGGCGGGCGCAGTCGTTTCGGTTGCTGCGCTCGAGGCCGGCTCGTCCTCTCCGGCTGGCGCGGTGGTTTGGCAGGCGGTGAGGAGGAGGAGGGTGAATTGTGAAATACCCAAAACCGGAATCAACCTTCGATAATTCACTTTCGGTTGGAAATTTATGGGTTTGTTAAATTCGGATAAGCTTTGTTGATCGTTCTACGAATGATCTCATTCAGAATTACTTGAGATTTTGCCGTGTATTTTGTGTCGGCCATCGGCATAGTTGCGGAATTCATGTGGCTAAAGTCATTTCTGAGAGGCTCTATTAGACCTAGCTCAAGTAACTGTTCCTCGAACTTTTCATTGTTATCGATTAAGCTGGCAAACATTCGCAATTTGGCTCGATATGGCCCTAGCCAACTCAGAATTGGGCCACAAAAAGCCATAATTTTTGGGGTGTCTTCAATTTCTTTATTACGCTGATTGAAATGAAAGCAGTCTTCAAGTTTTAGTTCTCTTCCTTCTTTATTACCTTTTGTTGTGTAGGTTCTTTTGATAAGCCTGAAAGGTTGAGGGTATCGCCAAGTCTCAGGATAATGAAGTTGCTTGTTTAGTCGGATATTGGAGTAGTAGGCTTGATTGTTCGATTGAGCCCAATTGTAATTGAAGATGTCTTTTTTCTTGCGGGGTAGTAAGTTGTATGTTCCAAATCCACGATAGATCCTTGGGGGACCTGAAACTGATTGGATAGAACGACATGTGAGAACGAAGATTTCTTCTCGAACGGAGTGGCGGTTGAAAAATCCTGGTGGGACCAAAAGTGCTTCAACCCCTAGGTTGAACCAATCGGCTATCAGGTATTTTGAGTAGTCCCGGGATAGGTCAAGCTTGCGTTTATTTTGACTTGATGGGTCGTGAATGGTAAGTGCCATAGATGCATCGGACCAGTTCCACTCAGTGACTGCTGTCCATGGTTCATAATTCATTCTCCCATTTTCGTTAGTTACACAGTCGAATAATATGTAGCCCAAATTTTGTTTCTTCTTAGGGCAATACAACTGCCCCTTAGTGAATGCTTGATTAAGCCAAGACTTTTTATCCTGTGGAATCAAATTCACAAGTGGACTTAATTCACTTTCTATTCCTTCTTCTTGGCTTTTTTTTCGCACGAATGAAATCATATAATCGTTCATGAGTCCCTCAAGGATGTGTTGGGCAAATCCAGCCCACTCCTTTACTCTTCCCGACTTTCGTGCGTATTCCATGATAGAGTACGTTCTTAAGTATTCGAACTTTCGGCTCCCTTCTGGCATTCGTTCGAACAGTTGTGCAGCGGCATGAAAGTCCACTCCAATCGGCGACACAAAAGAATTTGATTCTTCAAAATCACGATTGATGTAACCTTCATGCATCCGCACCGTTTCAACATCATTCGACGCTGGCAAAGCCAGCGTTTCCATCTGCGGGGGCCCTTCCTCCCGCTCATTCAATTGCCGAATCAGTTCTTGGTTGGCGTCGTTGAGGTCTTCGAGTTGCCCGGAGAGGCGTTCTTCCATTTGCTCGAGGAGGGCTTTGAAGTCATCAGGAGTCATGGGGTCAGGCGGTTAATTGGTGAAAGGTGGTGCGCAAGCGCTGCACTTCAGCGGTGTTGTTGGTGTGTTGGGCGTGTTGCAGCCTCCCGCGGACGATGGCGATGAACTGCGTTTCGTCCGTGATCTGGACGGATTGCATTGCGGCTTCAACGCCCTTGGACTGCCACGTGTGCAGCAAAGCGCGCAGGTGTCGGCGGTACGTTCGCGGTGAATTCACAAAGGCGTGAACGGAGAGGCCGGTGACTTCTTGCCGATGGCTGGTCGGGAGGATGCGGGTCTTGCTTTCTTGCACCTGGAAGCCCTCGGTTTTGAGGATTTTGGTGATGCGTTCGAGCAAGTGGTGCATCAGTTCCTTGCTGGGGCCGGAAATGGTGATGTCGTCCGCGTAGCGAGAGTACCGGCAGCGGTAGTGACGTGCGAGCTTCTCCAACTTGCGGTCGAGCCTCATGCAGACCAAATTCGTCAACGTCGGCGACGTTGGCGCACCTTGTGGCAGGGCGCGGTTGCGGGTACAGAATTCGGCCAGGATGCGCGCGGCGGGTTTCGACAACCGGATGGGGTCCAATTGCAGCACCGTCTGCACGCGACCGCGCTTGATTGACGGGAAGAATCCAGCGATGTCGAGGTTGAGGACGTACCACTGCCCCACGTGCATCCCGGCATTCGATTGAATGGAGCGTCCCGGTACAAATCCGTGCGCGCCAGGCTCGGCTTCGAACAGCGTCTCGAGCTGCGCCTTGATACCTTTTTGCATCCATTTCAGCTTTCGATTAGGGGCTTCAATCTGGCGCATTTCGCCCGATTTTTTGGGGATCTCAAAAGCGATGTAGCTCTCGTCCAAATGCTTGTACGCTCCGAAAATTTGGTCCAACGATACCTCGAAGACCTCACGGTGCTTTTTGGGCGTGTCCTCCTTCAATACGGAGAGCCCGTTATTGATGAATTGGGTGACTTCTTCGAATGGGGTCATGGTGCGAATTCGGATAAAAAACGGAGAACACCCGGCCTTCTAAATTCATTGAAATAGTAAAACTTATCTCTGATAAGTGTAAGCTATTCAATCCTTAATGAAATAGTAAATCCTAAATCATAAGGTGGCCAAAGCGAGAGCGAATCCCTGAACATTGTCCTGAGCTCGGCGAAGCGCCGAACGGTTCAAAGCGTGCGGGTGCCCTCCGTTTCGTGGTAAGTTATTTCAATTTGGATTTAACCGGCAAGGCGATGCCGCTTTTTCATGTCTTTTTTGTTCTTCTTTTTGAGGTGCCTCACCGCACATTGGCCGCGCTTGTAACTGGTGATGACCGCACCTCCCTTGATCAGGATGACGAGCCCGGTCAGTTTGCCGGCAGTCTGGCGGCTCATGGATTTGGGGATGTCCTTTTTCCGGACAACGACCATGTCCATGCCTTGCTTTTGGAAGACAGTGCCGATCTCAATGGCACAGCTGATCATTTCTTTGGAGATGCCGCGTTGCTGCATGCGTGCATCGGCGTGATGCGTTATGGCACACGTGGATTGGGCAGGGGCAGGGGTGAGGGTGTTATACGTCATGGTTTCAGTTTTTCCAGATTAAGGTTTCGAGCAAGGAGAGGATGCGAACGGATTTGGGAGTCAATGCGAGGTGCTCATTTTCATCCCAATGGAGCCAGCCGCGTTCGAGCAACGACAGCGTCATGGCGTTCCACTGGTCGTCGATGAGGGCTCTGCAGGTATCCATTGCGTTTCCATTTTGGGTGCGCATGGCATCCAGGCGCATCAGTTCGAATTGATTCAATTGGTGTTTCGTAATGACCGACTGGTGGAAGGCAATGTCGACGGCCGCTTTCTCGATGGAGAAGGTGTTGGATTGGTTTCGTTTCATGGGTTTGGTTTCAAGTGGTTGTCGATCAATGGTACTGGCTGCTTCTATCAATAACCGAAGTAGTGAGCGTAGATGTCCCATTGTCCGTCGAAGGCGGCATTGCAGATGTCCTCATCGGTCCACCTTTCTTCTGGCTCGTATGCATCGTAGTAGCAGTCCTCGTCGTCGCAGTCCTCGTCAATCAAGGGCAATTCTTTCGGCACGAAGAAGAGGCCGTGTTCTTTGTGGCACATCAAGGAGAGTTCGTCGAGTGCTGTCTCTGGAGAGAGTCTTTCTCCAGCTGTTGCACCTCCGACAATGGCTATCCACCTCGATTGGCCATTTGTGAATAAAACGTTGGCCTGATAATTCTCAGCGCCTTCCTTCAACTCAATGCTCTGAATGGATTCAATGGGCAGCCATTTGGCATAGCTTGCAAATCCCGATCCTTTGCATCGAAAGCATTTGCCGTTTTCGATGTGTCGGAATTTTGGAAAGTACCCTGCTCCGTTGCAGCGCGGGCAATCCTTCTCGTGGTGGTCGAATATCTGTTCGTTCATGTCCACAAAATTCCGAGATGAATTCGAAGTCAAATAACAATATTTATGTCATTTAACATGTAAATTTGAAAAATGACCGTATCGAAACGCCCCGCATTGCGATTAGAAATTTTGGATCAACTCTTGCGCGAGGCCAGCGCTTCGCCCATGACGTTGGACGAATTGACGTATGACCTGAACGAGCGGTTGGTCCAGCAGGCTGCCGCTTCTGAAGCTGAAGTCGAATTCACCGAAGTACTACCGCGGACCGTTCGTGCCGACCTCAATGTCCTCCGCCTTGAGTTCGGCGTTGAGATCAAGGTGCAGCGCCGTTACAAAGAAGGTGCGACGTATTGTTATGAGAACCCCTTTCAAAGCCGACATCACGCCGGGCTCAGTCCGGACGAGGCCAACGATGTCAAACAGATGCTGCGCAAGTTGCGGCGCTTCATTTCGCAGGATCAGATGCGCTTCATCACCCAGGGGCAGCACGCAACCAATCCGTTCAATTCGCTCCTCCGTCTGTTCAGTCCCAAGGCCAAACCCATCAGCGACGCCTTCATCGAGGAGCCTGGCGCACCCGTGCTATTCGATAGCGTAGTTCAATTGTACAAAGGCGCCAAGTACATTGAAGTGTTGGCAGAAGCCATCGGGGACCGGCGTGTCGTGCAGGTGGTGTATCAGCCGTTTGGAAAACCCAAATACGAGGCCTTCTTCCATCCCTACCTGCTAAAGCAGTACAACAACCGGTGGTTCTGCATTGGGCACAATCCCAATCCTGATTTTGCCGAGTATCGAAAGTCCAATCCATATTCCACGATGGCGTTGGATCGGATTCAGGAGGTGCGTGTTATTCCAATGAGCCAACTGGAACAGGCGTCGAAAGAAGAGCAGCCGCTTCTCGAGTACAAACCCAGTCTCATAGCAGATTGGGACGCTGAGGTGTTCGAATACCTTGTGGGGCCGAGTTGGCCTGAGGGCGTTTGGGAAACGCCGTCGCGTATGAAGCGCCCGGAACCGATCGAGGTCGCTTTCAGTCCGAACCAATTGAATTATGAGAGAACCAAGCCGCTGCACGGAACGTTTTCAGTGACGAATCGCTTTTGGGGCCCGGACAACTGGCCCATCGTCAAATACCGGGTGCACCTCAACGAGGAGTTCAAACAACAAATCCTCATGCGTCAACCCAAAGCGGTGGTGCTCTCGCCTCCCGAAGTGGTGGAGGAGATCCGCTCCCGGATTGAGAAAAGCAGGGAGCTGTGGGGGTGAGTTGGATTGACGTTAAGAATCTACCGCGTGTAAGAAGAATTCATGATATTTCTCGTTGTTTACGTTGATTACACAGAGGTTGCACCGACAACGCGTAATCGCTGTGTAGATCAATTCGTCCGAAGTGAAAGAGCCCACTTCGGACTGTTCGTCTTCCATTCCGATAAGTAAGAATAGCGTATGAACCTCCCACCCTTTGAAGCTATGAACGGTAGTCAATTTGATTAATCCAGGGTTGGCCCAAAAGTTGAATTTCTTGCTCCGTCGCAGCTCGTCGAGAATTTCATTTATGCTTTTGAACGTTAGAACTTCGTTATTCCATTTTTTCTCTTCCTCTTCATTGAGGTTTGAGGGTGGGAGGACCCTTGACTTTCGGAGTCCATCCAAGAATTCCTCCTTCGTACACTTGTTCTGTTCTAAAATCAGTCCGAATTCTTCGGGTGTTTCGAACATGGTATTGGTTTTTCGAGGAGAGGTTTGATGCAATTCAGCTTCTATCTCTCTTAGGGGATGAACGTCAACTGCCTGAATGCAAATGTCATTTTCATGAACTTCCCAAGTTTCAGAAAGCCGGTTGATGTATTGCAAAATTTTTGAGTCCTCGAATGATTCGAATCGCTTATATATGATGACAGACTGATCGAAGAGGTTTTGCTGTGTTTCTATTGAGTCCAATTCGTATCTGTTGTTGAAGAAATGACGCTGAAATTTTTCTGCTAGTCGGGCAATTTCGTTCGATACTCTGAATGACTTTTTTAATAAGTTCCATGCACCCGGGATACCTGTGTATGGCTTGCGTTCGCCGACTTCCATAGTACGACGGTAGATGTTTTGTTTTTCATCTCCAAACACAACTAACTCGCCACCTTCTGAATCCCAAAAGTTCTTTTTCACCACATCTTGCCAAACCTTTTTGAAGTCTTGGATTTCGTCAAAAATGACAACGGAGTACTTGGGAAGTTGCCCGCGAACCTTTGCAAAAAATTCGGGATTATCGAAATCGTCCCAAGTATGCATTTTGAGGTTCGCATTTCGTGCTTGGCTCGCGAAGAACTCGTGGTAATGGATGATGTGAAAATTTTTCCAGCTGAAATTTTCACGAACCTCATTGATTTTGTCACGTATGTAGTTGCGTAGGGTGATATTGAACGTGAGAATCAGTACCCTTTCCTTGGTGCGAAGGTGCGCATTGACAGCTCGTTTTGCAAGGCACATTGTTTTTCCACTTCCAGCTACGCCTTTCACCTTTTGTCTTAATCCTGACCTGCTTTCGATGACTTTGGCTTGTTCCTTCGAGTAATTTATTGGGATACCCTGTTCGATGGTATGCAGTGGGGGATTCAGCTGTCTCTTGAATCGATCGTACAGGTCATCCGTAAAGAAATATGAAGGTTTATCCATCCTCCTATTTGCCATTGTTTTGGCAATGAGTTCACAATCCAAATCATTTCCCAAAATATCCGTGTAGCGCAGTTGGGTATTGTACCATCGTTTTTTACCGTCTGACAATTCCCCTTCTATGGATTGAACGAAATTCTGGCTGTCAGCAGTGTTGTGTTTGTGGAAGTAAACACCACAATTGACAATAGCGTAAAGGCTTCTGTTTCTCAGTTTCGCCTCAAAAAGTCCTGGGATGTGCAGTTTAAAAAGTTGGTCCTTGTAGCTGTTGACCTGGTCAATGGGTGAGATGAGTTTGACTGAATTGTTAGATTTCAAATTCCAGCGCAAATCTGGTTGGATTTGGTAAGCATCCAAATTCCAGTCTTTCACCTCTATTACATATACGCCCGAACCTTTTCTCATTATAACTATGTCCGGCATATCTCCATTCAGAAACGGTTGGAAGTAAACCTCAAAGGAATCATCTAAAGCATCCTTTAGCAGATGCAGTATGTGTAACTCTCCCTCCGTCGGCTTCTGCCTGAGTTTCTTGACGGTTTCTATAGGTGGGAAGATTTGTGCCATTTTGAAATCTTTTTTCTGAGCTATTCAGTTTGGGTTTTCAATGTCGCCAACTGTATGCCCTGCGCTCACTCCCCAAACCAAACCGCGCACCCCTTCATTCCGCGTGTCATGGGCGTGCGGTAGGTATTGCGGATGATGGCATTGAGGTGGTGGCACGTTCCTTTGGGGTCGGCTTTCATCGTGGTCTTCCAACCTAAAATGCAAAAGTTGATTTTTCCTAGAGCTCATTGAAATGTGTTGATCGTTTTCTGACTCAATCGAGAAGACAACAAGCTACTACTTAAAAGCTGAAAAATATTTATAATTAAATGAGTCGGCGACCAATATTTCACTTGAACCCGTTGTCTTGGCAACAATAAAAAAAAATGAATTTTAAGATAAAAAAGTGCGCGATATCATAACTTTTTTCGTAACTACTAATTTCCATGGGCAAGCGCAGGTTATCCAAATTACAAAGGGAATACAGAGAGTTTTTTCTGTGCATGCTCAATGAGTTTGAAGTGCGTTCACCCGCAGAATTGAGTTACGAAGGGAAGCGGGAGTTTTTCGTGAGGATTCGTGAGGGGTGGAAAGTTAAAAAGCAGGAGTTGGAGAAAGCCGTAAAACCTAAACCCAAGCCCTCGAGAAAGAAGACCTATGCCAAGGTTAAGTCCGCGAGGGCGCCCACCATCATCCAGCCCAAACGACGGTCACAAGGCAAGAAGGAATGGATTGTTCCTGTTGAAGGAGAGGGGGCAACTTTTGGTCACATCAAAACCGTCCGATCCGAGAAAAATCCGAATCAGACAGATGATCTAACCATCAACTATCGCCCGAACCAGTTCTTTGAGCAGGGACAGGACTACATGTACCCAGTTGTAACTATGCCTGTAGAGGGGGCGCTTTTAAAGCTACCAAGATTGGGGCGAAGTGAAAGTAAGGGTTATAAGGAACAGGCTTTTTTTGAGGCGCTCGATGAATCGTTAAGGGATGTTGAGTTAAGGTGTGATTTGCACCTAGCCATCCCTTACTTCAACAGGCCGTATGAGCCGGACATTGTTGTGGTCGATCGGGAGAGGAACCTCTATATTGACATTGAAATCGATGAGCCTTACGATGGCTACTACCGATATCCGGCGCATGAAGAGGGAAAGGACGATGTGAGAGATCGGTTCTTTGTAGAAAGTGGATGGGTGGTTATCCGTTTTACGGAGAGACAAGTCCATCTGCATGAGACGGAGTGTATACGGTACGTCAAGGATGTCCTCAATTCAATCCTTTACTATCAATTTGAGGAGACTTCCAAGTGTCCGTTGGAACCACAGTGGGATTATCAGCAGGCTGTGCGTTGGGAGAAGTCTCAGTACCGTGAGAAGTACCTCGGAATAGATAGTTTTGGCAAACAGGAAAGGGCCAAACGAATCGTAGTCGACGTGAATGA
>Ga0209715_1003314_pt1 | contig 11599 bp, 10 predicted proteins | sample COGITO_mtgs_1205_2_FD_184809 | JGI IMG/M metagenome (GOLD analysis project Ga0209715, IMG submission 184809) | Pelagic marine microbial communities from North Sea - COGITO_mtgs_120503 (SPAdes) (version 2) | ecosystem: Environmental > Aquatic > Marine > Epipelagic ...
AAATCTAATTTTGTTGACTTGGCTCTTACGGCCTTTCCAAATCCCACAAAAAACAAAACATCAATATCCCTAACGGCAACTAATCAGGGAAATTATAGTATAACTTTAACTGATATCACTGGGCGAATAAACCAGCAAATTTACAAGGGAAAAGTTCTACCATACATCAATAAATCTTTTGAAATTGACATGTCACCCTTAATGCAAGGCATCTATGTGGTTACTGTGAAAGGGTCAAATGGCACATTAAAAACGTTAAGAATCATCAGAGATTAACGCTTTAGAATAATCATTTTATGTTTGCAACGATTAGGTGTTTTTTGTAATTCAAGGTTACTCAAACCCTATATTATGAAAAACACCTTCCTTTTCATTGCAACAGTCCTTACAAGTAGCCTTTTAAAACCAAAACGCCACTCGTTAAAGGGGCCCTAAACTCCTTATTCATATTTCTAAAGTTAAATGAGTCATTTTACCCCAAATGCCAGGCCTTATTTATTTTAATGCTTGGTGATTGACAATTTTTGATAAAATGGAGCGTTAATAATGCAAACAATTGATTTTCATATATGAAATATACACTCCTTATTTTAATACTTATTACTCTTTTTTCTTGTAAAAAAGAAGAGGAACAGGTGGAGCCTATTGAAGGCTTGCAGGTAATTAATTCCTTAACTCAAATGACATCTGATCTTGAATCGGGAGTTTCCATGGTCTTTTTCCACGCCAGTTGGTGTAGTGTTTGTCAGGCTCAACGACCTGCGATAAGCGAGGTTGCGATGGACACCGATTTGATTCAAGTATTCTTTGGGGAGGTCGAATATGAAGACTACCCAGAAATTGTTGAAGCACACAATGTGGAGGGTTTTCCAACCATTATAATTTATAAAGACGGTTCCGAAGTTGAGAGATTTGTAGGAGGAGGTCACTCAACATCTGATTTAAAATCGGTGATTCTGAGTCAATTATAAGAATTATTCTACTTAAATTTAGAAGGGTTGCTTAGAGTATAATTCCTTGTTTTTTCATTTTCAGCTGGAGGATTAAAATACGAGTTCTAAATTATATTTTGTGCCTATAAACATACATACTATATGTTTGAAAACAAGTCCCCCCTAAATATTCATTGATGAATAACAATCGGATATAAGTTTACTACATTAGAAGTAAATAGAAAACGCCATGAAAAAGAGTTTAGTAGTTTTCTTCTTATTTCACTCAATTTATAATGTCAATGCTCAAACTGATGCGAAAGTGTCCGATGCATCAAATGACAAAAATTCAGAAACGTTAAGTTCTGTATCAGAAGTAGCATCTACGGAAACCTCAAGTCCATATGTTATTCTCAAGAACAAGCTTCATGTGGACCAAACCACCTATTACTCCTACGCGGATCAGGTTTATCTTAGGATGAATAATACACCATTTAATGGAACAGTATATGAAAAGTGGAGAAATGGTATGATGTGGTGGGAAACCACCTATAAAAATGGAGTTAAAGATGGCTTTACCCGTGAGTGGTTCAAATCCGGGCAACTATTTAAGGAAGCCGTTTACAAAGAAGGAAAACTCATTAGTCAAAAGTGCTGGGATGAAGAAGGTGAAGTTTTTGAATGTGACTAATGCGGTTCACACTAAATTTTCCATTTAAAAGAATTATTTCTTCTTCTCATTAAGAGGAGAGGGCAGGTTTGCATATTCAATTAAGTCCATTTCAATGGAACCGATGAGTAGGTCTGTTTTTAACCGAATGGGCACCTTATTGGCGTCGTCACTAACCCACATGGTCATGTCTTCTTCTTCCTTAAAAACCCGTCCCTTTTCTACCATGGGACGAAATTTCAAACAATTGAATACGCCAAGCTTTGTTTTGACTTTTTCTTTCCCTAAGAATTTGATTTTTAGAGGATACATTTCTCTATCGAAAAAGGTATTGATGATAAATTCTTGTCCTTTTTTGGCATTCTGTAGATCAAGAGTTCTTGCGTAATAAAATGCAGATAATAAGTCTTGAGTATTGGGTTTTACCTTATAGTCTTTTGATTCATTTTGGACAACGGTGGCTTTATTTGAGAAGTGATTAAACTCAATGTTTCGGTCCAATTCATATCCGCCCTCCCGAACATGGCGTATAAACTTCCAAGGTAAAATACCTTCTTCGTCAATATAAGTTTCATACCGATCCTCAACTTTAAAAAACAAGCTAAGAGCCCCTTTTGATTTCCCTTTACCGACAACATGCATTGTTTTTCGACCATTGATTATTGTAGAAGTGTTTTTAACCTCTAAAGTAGCTTCAGCGGCATCGAAATAACCATACGAAACATCATAGCGTAAAAACTCTCCTTTTTTAAATGCCGTTTGTTTCAACTTTCTTATTGGGTCAGATTTAGCATCGATATTTTTATCAATCAATGTGAAGGCAAATAAGCCCCCAATTAATAAACACACGAAAACATTGCGATAATACTTCATACTTTTTTGATTTGAATATCAAATACAAAGAGCGTTCCAAAATCAACAGATGTTTTTTATCTTTAGTCTTTAAAATCAGATTAAACAATCAAAACCTTGTTTAAGTATTATTTTTTCATTCTTTTATTTCTGATTTTTTATTCTTGTCAAGACAATAAAAAAGTAAAACATCCACCATCATTTTATTATTGGAAGCAAGAATTCAGCCTGAACGCCAATCAAAAAAAGCTTCTTAAAGATCTCGGATCTAAAGAATTATATGTCAAGTTTTTTGATGTGAAAATGATAAATGGTCGCCCTGAACCTGTTGCGAAAATTGATTTTAAAACCAGTCCAAGCGATTATTCAATCATACCGTGTGTATTTATCACCAATGATATTTTTTCTTCAGACCAGGTAAGCCCCGAGAAACTTGCTTCAAGAACGGTCAAACTCATTCTGTCTATTGCAGAAAACAATAAACTTAGCTTTAAGGAGGTTCAGTTTGATTGTGATTGGACATTGGGCAGTAAGGAGAATTACTTTAGGTTTCTAAAAAAAGCGTCTGAGCAATTGTCCGACAAGGAATTATCAGCGACCATTCGTTTGCATCAATATAAATATTGGAAAAAAACAGGAGTCCCACCCGTCGATCGTGGCGTTTTAATGTGTTATAACATTGGTGAGATAGAGAACATTAATGAATCGAATTCAATTTTTAGCTACGATCTAGTTACCCAATACTTAAAAAAGGGAATGACCTATCCATTAAAGTCAAGTATTGCACTTCCCATTTACAAATGGGCTTTGGTATATCGTTTGGGCCAATTGTCTTCGATTCTTAATAATGTTGACGAAGCAAGTATGGAGAATCACATTGTTTCAGCAAAAAATAATCTATTCTTAGTAAAAGATAATTTTTATATTAACGGACAATTTTTATCTACGGATGATGAGATAAAATTTGAAGAGGTTGACCTAAAAGAGCTGGAACAAACAGCCAAGCTTCTTTCTACTTTAAGCTTTGACAAACTGATCTATTATCACCTAAGCCAGTCCAATATTGAAGACTATGACAAACAAAAACTCGATCAAATTAATACTCTTATTTATAAGTAGTGCCATCTCGTTCAGCACTTCCAATTGCACTGGAAGTTATGGGTTGGATTATTATCATCTGTTTGATGAAAACCTTGTGTTAAGTCAAGAGAATGAACCTAAAAAATTCAATTTGTGGTATTTCCCCAATGAATTTAAAAAAGAGAACAATTCCGTGGATTTAAACATCAAAGAATGGAGTCTTTTTTTAGAAGGGAAATATCAAGAAGAAGACCTTATTAAAATCATGTATAGACGTGATGGATTTAAGGGGCAGGATAATGAGTTGAAGGTTTTACAATCAAAAACAAGCAAGCCTAGACAAATAGCGCAAAAAGAAAAAGAATTTATTCAATATCTTGATTACGCGCTGGAGCTAGAAAATTATTTAAAAACACTTGTTCCTGACTCTTGGGACGAAAAGCCCATCGTTAAAGACCCTGTAGAACAAAATAGAATGCTTGCAAAGGCAAACAAGCTTCTGGCTCAATTTAGAAGTGGATTTACAAAAGAGCGCATGCATTATCAGCTGATTAAGCTACACCGTTATTATGGCTCATATGAGGAGGTTGTTGACATTTATGAAAGCTATTTTAAAAACAAAAAGTCATTTATATCATATTGGGCCATGGATCAATATGCAGGCGTACTTCGAATCATGAAAAGGAATGCGGCCTCCAATTATTATTTTTCTAAGGTCTATATGGAATGCCCAAGTAAAAGACGATCTGCTTATCTCAGTATAGATATTAAATCTGAACGTGAATTTGCAGATGCTAAAAATATGGGGGCTTCACCGGACGAGCTAATGTCACTTCATTTTATTAGGGGGATGAACGGTAAAAATCTTGGATTATATGATTTATCGAAAATCACAGAAATCAATCAGAACAATGATTTTGCACGCATCTTGATGAGTCGCGAAATCAATAGACTAGAGACCTTTTTTCTAAATAATAACGAGAGGTATTACCCTTTATACGGTCATGAAGGCATGGGGAAGTTGGTAAAACAAAAGACAGAAGGAAAGTATCTAGAGCGTTTGATTGCACTAAATGAAAACCTTCTTCAAAATGACAGTAAAAGTCAATTTTGGCATCTTTCAATGGCCTATCTGTACTTTTTAAATGGAGATTATGATAAAAGCTCCATAATGGCAAATCAAATTCATGGTCTGACGGAGAATGATCAGGTTCAATTGGACATTTTGAACGTATTGTTATACGTAAAAATGAGGCCAGTACTTTCAGTTGAGGATCAAAATAAAGTTGGGGAACAGCTCTATAAGATAAACAAGGGGGAGGTTTATTACAATTCTCTTCAATCCCGAGAGTTTTCATTTTCTCTCAATGAATATCTTTTTGATGAGTTGTCTTCGAGAAGTGATGTCAAAGACAATGCATTTTTAACACTGATTTTTGGAGGACGAAGGTTACAGACAGATTTATACATAGACAGAGAATATTACATAGAACCTCTGGAGAAAGTTACGGTTTCCTACCTTGATAAGGTGCTAATGGACTTGAAAGAAACACCTCAAACCAAATTGGTGGAGTACGCCTCGTCCAACTATTTCTCGAACGGTTATTATTGGTCAGGAGAGGATAGAAATATTGTAAAATTTGACGATGTAAAGTTTTTCATCAGGGAGCTAAGGGCGCTATTGCTGATGAGGAACCCTGATAGATTAGAGGAAGCGGCGTCAGAATTCAATAAAATCCCATTAGAGATTAAATCTCAAATCTCAAATACACAAACAGCAGTAAATCCATTTACATTTTATATAAAGGATCCCTATTTTGAGGATTACGGCTACGACTATGAAAACAGTGTTCCTGATGAAATGAAATTTACAAGGACAAAGGTGGTAAATTCATTAGTGAGACTTCATTCGAAAGCAAAACGAAAAAACAGTGCTGAAGATTATTTCAACCTGGGATTGGCTTATTATAACATGTCTTATTATGGGGTGTCATGGAAATTAATGGGGAACTACAGGTCCTCGTCAGGATTAAATGGGTTTTATGACATGGCTGTTCCTAAACAATTTTTTGATAGAGCACTTAATATTGGAACTTTAAATCGAGAGATGACGGCCAAGGCGCACTACATGTTGGCGCGTTGTGATCAAAATAGGTACTGTGAAGGTACCGGAATAAGAGATAATTACACGAATTATTATGGAGTCTACAACGATTATTTTGATCAATTCCAAAGTGGCATCCGGTCTTCAGGTTTCCGCAAAGATTTTGAGGTATTGAAGAACCAATACAGTAATACAAAGTTTTATCAAGAGCTGATAAGGGAGTGCAAATACTTTGATTATTATGTAAGTCGATTCTAGCATTAATTAGTCTAGGATTTTTCTATCTTTAATTTCTAAATTAAAAAAATGGAAGGTAAAACAAAAGTACGTCCTCTTAACAATGTGGGAGAAAGAAGGTGTTTGGGTTATACCTGTGAAATCATCGAAGAAACGAAATTCAAGCAAGGCTACATAGATGCGTATCTTCCTTATGTTTCTCCGGAGACCAATGAAGCGGCTATTTATTGCTGTGTTGTAATAACTGAAGGGGAGCTAAAAGGGAAGATTGTTATTGTGGATCATTCCACTTTAGAAGTGGTTTTGGATTAAACAAAGCACTCACAACAACATCCTGAATATAGAATTTAAAAGGCCTCGAAAGAGGCCTTTTATTGTTTTTTACGTTTTATTTTACCTTTAATAATTTGTCCGAGATAAGTGTTTTTCCACTTTCATCTAGGATATTAAAAAAGTAGGACCCATTATCAAATCTTGATAAATCAACAGCATTAATTTGTCCAGAGACCTTTAACCTATAAATTTCTTTTCCAACGACATCAATTATTTTGATCGTGGAAAGTTCTGGGTGCGTAATATTGAAATAAACTGTGCTATTTGTGGGGTTCGGATACACTGAAACATATTCCCAATAATTTTCATCAATATCGGCATTATTAACACTTAATGTATTGCATAGGTCTTTGACTCCACAATCCGTAGTGAGCTCTAAACATACAGTATAGGTTCCTGTCTCTGAATAAGTGTGTGTTGGGTCTTCTTCTGTACTTGTGCTGCCATCACCGAAATCCCACAAATAACTTCCAGGACTTGATGAATTTGAAAACTGGACCAACAGGCTTGAAGTATTCCAAGAGAACGACACCACATCTGGATTTGGTTGGTCAATAGACACTTCTCCCTGTGCTGTGCAACCATTTAAGTCAATCACATTTACAGCGTAAGTTCCTGCACCAATCCCATTCCATTCATTCGAGGATGGGCCGTTTTCCCATTCATATATATAATCAGAAGATCCCGAAGCAATTGCCGTTGCTGATCCATCAGCCGACTGGTAGCATGACGCATCCTGGGAATTGAAATCTAATGAAATGGCTGTTTGGTATTCCATTTCATATTGAATGGTTGTGTCACAATTATTGTCTAAATCAGTAACAACTACTGTATAGATTCCTTCTGAAAGATTTGATACTGTACTTGAATTTCCGAGCCCTCCATCCCAACTGTATTCATAGTTGCCAGAACCAGAGGATGCATTTACATTTATTGATCCATTGTCATTTCCATTACATAAAGGATTTGAAGAAGTGCTATTAACAGTTAATCCACAAATAGCTCCGTATACAATATCAACACAGTAGTCTTCAACCTCTCCCCATTGATATGAATCACAGACATCTGGAAGTGGTGTTTGTGCGGCAACATAAGCCATTTGCACTCTCATTCTGGTGCTGCCAAGGGGTGTTAGTGCCGGAATGGTAACTTGACCTACAACATTCACCGTTTGATCAGCAACTCCTTGGTCAAAAACCAATTCAGAAGCATCGAAATCACCATTTTGGTCAAGATCTATCCAAATTCGAGATTGCTCATTATAAAGTGCCCCTCCCCAAGCGATTTCAATATCGATATTGTAGGTGTTGTTCGTCGCAAGCTGAATCGGGTTTCCGGTATAATCACCATAACCTGAATCGTTTCCTGATGGATTTGTGTATGTGCCGATAGTAAACGACTCTATCCATTCATCCACTCCATCAGATGCTGCATTTGAGCAATATTGATTGTCTATACAAGCCCCACAGCCAAGAGTGTTGAAAGCTTGCGTTGAAGTTGGGTTTGAGATGGTGTCCACACTGCAAGCGGTTTCCATATAAAATTCATATTCTGAACATCCGTTTAAACCAGTAAAAGTAAATGGAGACACCACTGCTGTTTCGGAGATCCAGTTTGCTGCGCCCACCTCTCTCCAATAAAGATTAGTGGCGTTTGCACCTGATTGAGCAGCAAATTCGAGAACTGCATCATTTTCAGTAATATTTGTGGTTGCGATTCCACTTGGGCCAAAACAGATGGATCCATCACAACCAGCCGCCATCAATTCATCTAAGGTGTTTCTTGAATTTAACCTCCCGCCCGATACGAATTTATTCGCCAGTTGACTTTTAGGATCAGTACCATCCATAAGTGCCTGAAGTACCAAATCAGCCCCAGCTTGAGGGTTAGAGATAACGGTATTCATAAAGTCTGAACAAGGTATAGAATAAGCGAGTCCAATAACACCGGCTGTCAGTGGACAAGAAAAAGAGGTACCGGTCGTAGTAGTAGTGGAGTTTGTTCCTGATGTTGTAACGACGTTGATTCCTGGTGCACCAAACTCAATAGTAGTTACACCATAACCTCCTGCAGTATTGTCATTGTGATCCGTGCGCCCAACACCAATCATGTATGGACTGTTACACGCTGTTGGCATATCACCTGCGGTATCTACATTCAAATTTGAATTTGTTGTTGCTCCCACATTTAGGATTCCCGCTTCTCCCATCGTAGTGTAAAAGCTACACCAAACAGGGTGGTTGTTTGGATTTTCTCCATCAATTCCCCATGACGAGCTTGTGGCAACTACAAAAGCTCCCTGCGCACCACCGGTATTATTCCAAAGTACTCTCATATCATAAGGGTATTGATAGGCTTGAATGGCATTTGCATCTGTATTGATACTGTATCCACCAACGACCATGAGCTTAACATCCCAATTTGCACCGACGACATTTAGACCATTATTTCCTTTTGCACCCATCATTCCAAGGCAATTTGTTCCATGCGCTCCTGTACCATAGTTATCATTGTTTTGAAGTGGGTTCCAGCCACTATAATCGTCTACATAACCATTACCATCATCATCAACCCCGTTGTTTTCAATCTCATTGGTGTTTACCCATCGGTTTGGAGATAAATCTTGATGGTCTAAGTTTCCACTTTCGATTAAGCATACAACAATATCATGTCCAGATGCCGTTGTTCCACCGGTAGTAATATCCCAAGCCAAATCTGAATCGATGTCCGCATCAGCAGTACCACCTGTTTGTCCCGTATTGTTATGATGCCATTGACTGTTGAAAGTGGCATCATTTGGTATTGTAGAACGAAGCTTTAAATAATAATTATTTTGAGCCAGTTCAACACTCGGTTGATTATATAACCAGTTTAAAATTTCTTTATGGGATATATTGTTGTGGTTAAATTTAAGCTGCCAAATATCGGAGGTTGGAGACAATTCCTTAAAAATAACCAGGTTACTGTGCGAGGGTGCTCGATTAACAAGATTGCGGATATTACCTTGATCCGTTAATTGAACAATAAGGTCTCCCAAAACAAATGGATTTTGTTGTATTTCAGTTTCATTTTTTTGTGAAAAACTGAAACTTGTGATGGAGATGAATAAAATTAATAGGGTTTGGTTTAAAAATTTCATAATTAGACGTATGATTTTGTTTGTCTAAAAATACCACATCTTTAAGGATTGAGCAACTCATTGCCAATCAGATCATAAGCTTAAATGTTTTTTTCTCAACACATTCACTTTACTGTAAAAAAAATGTGTAATCTGTTTTAGACTTAAAGTGCTTTATTGATAGGTGTAGAGCAAAAAGTCTTCAGCACCTTGAATCTTGAGTTTTATTTTACTCCCACTTTCTTTTTTGTATGCCAAATCTTTGAGATTAACGATAAGTTCTCGTTCAATATACTCTCTACATGTATCATCTGTATGATGAACAAGACGAACAGTTCTTATTGGGGGAAGAGATTTTGAAATCATCGCTGAACCGAGAAACTGAAATTCATGAGTTGTACACCCTCCTGAATAACCGATTTTTAAAATAAGATGGTTACCGTCTATTTTTGATTTTAAAATTTGAACATTTTTAGACTCTTGAGTCATGTCTCCAATTTCAGCTTCTATATTTAAAGAAGGATGGTCTCTTTCTATTATTCCTGAATCAATCACATTACTATTGTTTTGTGATACCGTAGTTTCACTGTTTTGTTTTGTTTTACATGAAAATAAAACACAAATTCCGATAAAAATAATAAGACCTTTCATATTCTAAATTTTTGTAATGAATTCAAATATAGTACCAAAAACAAATTTAGAGGTTTTCTTGAAGCGAATAAATGTGATTGGAGACAAGGGTTAAGTAAGAAATGAACCTTAAGGTCCATTAGTTGTAAGCCAATAAAATCAATTACACATGAAATATTTCGTTTTGCTTATTGTTATTTATTTAACAGCGTCATCTCAGATTGACCCAAATACGTATTTTAAAGAAAGAATAGAATTGCAAAACAATTCTTGGAAGCTTGATGGTAAATGTTTGGAAACAGAAAATGAGGATGGTTTTATTCTCAGTGCCTATTCGGAATCGACAGTTGATATTGCGAGCAGGTGGGGTTACTTCATCTCTTTTACCGAAAACAGTTTTCAAACTTCATATCGCGCTCGATGTGGAGTAGATTGTTTCACGTCGATTAGTGGCACATACCAATGGTTAGCGCCAAATAAATTGGAGTTGTTTGTTTCAAATATTTCTCGAAGGAAATACTGCAATAAAGCCAGTGAGAGTCCGAATAAATCATTTGGAATATATATGGTTAGTGTTGAAAACGATAAAGTTTTATTTCAACGTATTTAACTCTTTTTCAGTATATAAAAAGACCCTGTAAGCGTCTTGAAAATTGGGTTTGGCACGATTCTAGATATATCTGGAGTGGATTCATCGAAAGACACACAATTACCGCGGTGACTTATTTATTAACCAATTTTAAAACAACTCTTATGAAAACATTACTACTCTTAATTCTACCATTATCTATTTCTCTTTCGGCTTTTGGTCAGGTCAAAAGACCGAGTTCAAAAGGGGGAGGGACATTTAAAAATGCACCAGTTACTAATCATAGGCCAGCAGTTAGGGCACCTAAACCGGCATCTCATTCGTCAAATATAACAAGCCCGAATAGATCACGTCCATCAAGTAATTCCTCAGGGTCATCAAGCACAAATAATTCATCCTCGAACACGAACTATTATTATTCGACATCTTCAAACAGTAACCGATCAAATAATAATAATAACACCAACTATTCAAACAATTCCTCCTCAACTAATGAGAATGGTTCTTATCAAATTCTTGAGGGATATAATAATATTGCATTGCCTACATCAGGAGAATTCGTGAGAACGCTTCGAGCGAACCTCGTTAAAACAATAGTTGAGCAAATAGACAGGCACGCAACAGATTCCACAGATATTGTAATACTCATTGATGCTTCTGGTAGTATGGGGAATAATGTAAAGACCATGATGAAAGAAAGTGACGCCATACTTGCTTCGGTGCCTGCGGGATCTAGAGTGGGTGCAGCATCATTTCGAATATCCAACTCTAACCAATGGTTTGTATTGTCTGATTTGAGTGAAGATCATTGGAATGCTATTGATTTTATTGGTACAAAAAGAGGATACCATTCGAGCGAGTCGCATTATGATGCCATTGTTAAAACAGTCCATTCAAGTACTTGGAAAAATAACAAAAGGATGATTATTACCATTACCGATGAGTATATTGCTCCTGCTGAAAATAAAAACTCAGCAGCTGATGCGATAGGAGCGGCAGCCGCTGAGAACGTTGAGCTACATACTATACTTATTGCCTTTTAATAAAGGTTATA
>Ga0209715_1003321_pt1 | contig 11580 bp, 30 predicted proteins | sample COGITO_mtgs_1205_2_FD_184809 | JGI IMG/M metagenome (GOLD analysis project Ga0209715, IMG submission 184809) | Pelagic marine microbial communities from North Sea - COGITO_mtgs_120503 (SPAdes) (version 2) | ecosystem: Environmental > Aquatic > Marine > Epipelagic ...
TTCATCAAATGGAACTTTACCCATATCACAACGTTTCTTTTTTACTCCCATGGCATTGGTTCTCCAGCTAAGTTAACAGGCTCGTGAGGTATAAAGCATCCTGACTTTGGTTCCCATTTAAAATGTGACTCAGCTCCATTCTCGCCTAAGTTTTGAAACTTAACCTTAAGAACTTTACATTTAACAGTCTTAGCTTCATAATCCCTGTGAACTAATAAACCGTGATAAGAAGCATCGTACCATTCACCACCACCTTTAATGTTATACATAGTTGGTTCTTCGATCTTACCGTCTTTGTCTTTGTACATTTTAGTTGGATGGGCTACAATAAATACCAATACATCATACTTTTTAGCAAAGATTTCAATCTTGCTTAAGTACTCCATAGTATATCTATTAACGTCTTCAGTCTTACAATCTACGTCTCTAACTTTATTAAATGGATCAATAACTAAGCATTTAATACCTTTACGTTTAACTAACTCTGCTGCTTTCTTTAATACAGATTCTAAAGTATAACGTTCCATATCAATGTGAAAGTAATTACTATTACAATGATCCGCTATTTGATTCCATCTATCGGTGCCAATATCTTCTTTCGTTGGCATACCTTGCCAAGTTTTACGCATTAACTTATGAGCGTGAAGATACGTTGGTACATTTTCTGGCGAAGCGAAAGCTGTTTTCCAACCATAATTCGCATTATAGCCGACAACCATTTGATCGACAAAATCACTTTTACCGGAAGAAGGTATACCAGTGACAGTAATAAATTGACCGGTATAAGTTGAAAATATTTCATCAAAATTACTAAGCCCAACTTGAAATCCTTTTTTAAAGCCATTACGAACAAAATCTGTAATCTCATCTTCGATGTCTCTGAAAGTAGTAACATTTTCGAGTGGTACCGGCTTTGCTCCTGTAATTCTTTCTGTAAGTTTATCTGCTCCATATTTTTGTAAGTATTCATTTGCATCTTTACAATCTTCAAAGGTTGTTAAAAAACAAACTTCAGATCCCAGTCTTCTTATTAGCTCTGTTTGTAACGCTTGACCAGCTTCATCTGAATCAACAGCTAGTATAATCTTTTCTTTATCTTCAAAGTAATCGATACAACTATCTAAGTAATCTAAATTGTTAGAGTTAAGCGTTGCTCCGTTAGGTACTGATATTGCATTTGTTATTCCAGCTTCGTGTAGTGCAAGCACATCCATTTCGCCTTCAACAATTACACAATATTCAAAACCAATTGTGCTATCTATATTATAAAATACTTTTTCAGCACCTTTAAATAATTTAAAGTTCTTTCTTCCATCACGGTATTTAACATTAGTTAATTCACCGCCCATAAAATAGTTGAACTTTATTACATTCTCGGTTTTACCGGTCTGTGGCATCCATTCAGGACCCTCAGTAACTTTTAAATCACTGAGAGTCTGTTTGGAAATACCCCTTGTATTAAACCATTCTTCAACTTTAGTGCCTGGCTCTTCAAATTTATAAGGTTCAGGTTTAACATATACTTTTTCAGCTTTACCTTTACGCTTATAAGTATGTAGTTGAAAACTAGTATTACAATTGTGACAAGTACCGAGACCCCGTTCCCAATCATAAGAAGCACATTTTGCTTTTTGATTTTTGGGTTTCCTTGTATGAGAACAAACAGGGCATGCACCCTGCTTCTTCCCTTCTTCAAGGCCATGCACATTGAATTCCTCAATTGCAAATCCATTGATCTCTGTTGTCTGCATTTAATTTAATTTAATTTAATTATTCTCCGTCTAAGCACTCGGGACATATATCGCAATAATCGAAGTCACACTTAGTCATAACTTCGCCACACATTTCACATTGTTCGCTAGAATGGCAAATCATCTGCTTGAGGTGCTATTGACTGAGCTGCTTGCTGAGGTTGATCAGTTCTAGGGGCTGCTGCTACGTTATCACCGTTTGTCCACACTACTTTTACATTACCAAGATAAGTTTTAGGTGCTTTACCTTCTCTTTCTTCTTTGGTTTGATCTACAATAACTGGACCTTGATTTCCAAATTGATCTACTTCATCATTGATTGTAATTGTGATTGGTAGGTATTTACCTTTCTTACCAACAATAACTTTGTCTTTTGGAATCTCACTTAAATTAATACTTGCTTTAATAATACTTGCCATAATTAGTATGTAGTTAATTGGTTAAACATTCTTGTTAATTGTTTTTTAGATGCACCTGTAGTTCTTCTTAAGTTGTCTACAGCTTTTACATGCGACTGGTTTGTATAGAAATTTTCAGGGTTTGTTTTTAATCCTGTTACACTACACGTTCTTTTTGTTGATTTTCTCATAATTTGATTTAATTTAATTGTTATTAATATTATCGATTGTTGTTCGTATTCAGTTTGTAAATCATTATAATGTTTTTGTTACTAAGTATTGAGCTGGATCAAAGTCTTTATTTTTATAGAATAATCTATATTGTTCTATAGCTTGTTCAACTTTGTCTTTACCTCTTTCTAAAAACTGAGCGGAGCAATCGAATATACCAATATTTCCACTTGTTTTATCTACGGCTACAAAAATCATATCCATACCAAAGTAACTTGAATATATATAAGCTTGGCTATCGTAGTTGTATTCCTTTGCGGAATAAGAAAACTTATCTAAATTAGAAGTAGTTTTCAAATCTACTATTAATTGTTGGGTATTGTTTTTAATATCACCCTTTAATTTCCACCATTCTCCGCCTAGCTCTAAAATACCAGGCACTTCATATTCAACATCAATATCTTGAATTAGATCTCGACATACTTTGTTAGCCATTAATTTGTCACGTAACAATTGCAGTTCATCTGCTTCTTTTTGTAACAAACACATTTCACCGCCAGATAGTTCTTTGTAAACTTTAGAGTTTCTAGTAGCGGCTTCTATTATTTTGTATCGCTCTAACTTGTCTGGTTCAAGAACTAATGTGTGAAAGTAACCTCCTTTTATTAAGTTTGGATTTCCAACTATAGGTTTTTTAAAACTAAGTGGATCTCTTAATAAGGATCTTATGTCTGAATTACTTAAGTACTGTTTTCCAAAATCGCCATAATAATCTTCATCACTTTCTAATCTTTTTAAGATTTCTTTTTTTTCTTTACTTGTCATAAGGTTTTTAAAGTTGCAGCAGGTATTTCATATTTACCTTTAATAGCGTCTAAACTTCCCCCTGCTTTTAGGAAAGCTTTAGCTTTTTCTAATGCTTGACCTTCTAATTTAGGCTTTGCTTTTTCAGCTTTACCGTGATCGGCATCTTGAGTGTCATCAATTAGAAATAGATTTCCAAGTGCATACTTCTTACCGTAACTGGAAGCACTACCAAACTTTTGTGGCATTTGCATTCCTTTTTGTAATAAGTCTACACCAACAATAGCTGTAGCATGTATAGCATCTTTGCCATCTGTTACCGTAGCTGTTGACTTAATAATTGGAAAGTCACTTGTGTCTATCAATTCTTCACTGACTGTTACTGATACTCCTAACCTTAATAGAAAGGGTTTTGTTGCTTCAAGAATGTCTTCGGCGGATCTGAAGTTGTACTTGCCGAATGAGTTAAATCTACTTTTTTTCGATTTGAACTCCGTTTGGATGGTCGCTAATTTTTCGTTTATGTTCATTCGTTCTTAATTAAATCGCTTATATATATAATTACATATACAAACAGGGTTTTACAATTATTTTTACTTTAATCTAAAGGAAGTCAAGCACTTGTGTGTGGTCAACAGAGTCGATTAATTTATTTACAGCTTGTTTTTTTAGCTCTGAAACTCTTACATATCCGCTTGGTCCAGTCATATTTAACACCTCTGCTATTTCTTTTCCTGGTAATTTTTCACAGTCAAGCCCGTAGCTAAGTCTTAATACTTCGTATTCATTTTCGTTTAAATATTTTTTACATAAACCCGTTAGGTAAATGTTCATCAACGCTATATTATAAGGTTCAGATTCATCTGGTATTTGAAATGCAAAGTTGTCGTCATCTTCTTTAGCAGGGACATCAATACTTAAAAATATACTATTAAAAAACATAGCTACTAAAGCTTTATCTTTACCAAGATCTTTTCTTATCTCATTAAGCTTATACTCAGGTATACGAATATTACCTCTATTAATGTCTATAGCACGTCTAATTGATCCTTTAATACGTTTAGCTAAGAATGATTTTAATGTCTTCTCAGGATCGTTAGATTCAATTACTCTATTCATATCTAATTTTTCAACAGCCTTGACTAAACCTATAGAACCTTCTTGTATTAAGTCGTTAATACTTAAGACTCCTGAAGCTTGATCGGAAGTTGAAAACTTTCTAGCTATATTTTCTGTTAAAGGTAAAAACTTTATAATTAACTCTTCTTTAGTATACTCGTCCCAAAATTTACCCTCAAGATTTGCTATAGACTTTTTCACATCTTCTTTGTATCTTACATAGTTTTGTATATTATATTTTTTCATGTTCCTCTATTCTATTAAATGCTTTTGCCATTAAATTGTCATTAGCATAGTGTATATTACCTATCTTTGCCATCCATTCGTTGAATTCTTGTGTCATAATTGTTGATTTAGTAATTCTTTTTCTTTTTTAAGTTCATTACTCATATTTCTATATATAGTTCTAGTAGAACAACCTAAAACGTCTGATAACTTTGCCATAGTTATTCTTTCGTCAGCGTGATTAATCAAAATCATTGCATCGTAAATTTCACTATTAGATATCTTAGATCTTCCTACTAATGTACCTACTATAGCAAGCTTTTGTCGCATTTCAAGACCGGTAAAGTCTTTAAATATTACTTTACGTAACTTATTAGGAGGTGGAGTTTCCAAATCCATTAAGGATACGTCGTATATCATGCTCTGCAACAACTGTTCTGAAACTTTGAAAGTAACAAAACCGCATTTCTTATTACATATATACTTAGACAGCGCTTCAAAGCCTTCTTGGTCCATTTGAGGATTCAAGTACCATAATACATACAAATGCCATTTAAGCCCTCTGTATGTGTTTATTTTAGCTTTAGAATTAAACAACGTATAGCATTGTCGAGTACCTTCTTCGTAATAACAACCCCATTCAAATATATCTGTAGGTTTATCAGTTGTAGGATCTCGTCTATATATTATTTTGTGACGTTCTAAATAAGATGTATCTCTTGTATAATGCGACATTAGCTTCTTACTATTAAATAATTAACAAGCTATCGTCACACTTTCGTAATCGATGCTTCAGTTGTTTGTTTTCGGTCTTTTAGATATTTATTAAAAATAAATATTTTTTTACAGGTTATATAATTGTTTTTCTAGTTTAATTAAATCCGCTTCAACATCAGATAAAAGTTCATACTTTTCATTTATTATATATGAATTTCTCAATAGTTTCAGTTCAGCTATTTTATTTTCTAACTTTACTTTTTCACTTATTGCAGGTATAATGCCTTCAAAATATTCTGGGTTTTTCATTTGTTCTTCGAACTGTTTATCCCACTCTTGTTGCTTAGCTATTAATCTGTCCATAACTTTTACAGCTACGATCTCAGCTAGCTTATCTATTTGTTCTTCAGTCATTTATGATCTTGTTATTAATTGTTCGTTACTATTTCGCACCGTGTGCTTTTCGTTTTCATAATAATTCCAGTATGCATCAACGCTACATTCAGTTTTATATTGATCAGGCATACACTGAGGCGGTTGAGCAAACGCATCGTCAGGTATACCATTAGGTAAAGTGTATAGCACTTCACGGCATTTAGCGATAGTCAAATGTTCTTTGCCATAACGTTTAGTATACTCGGCCCCTAGAGCTAACATATGTTCGTATGCCCACATATATGCTTCGGCAGATGATCTAACCCATATAGCTGACGGATGATTTTTATGTGTAGCCTTATAAGGTATATCGATAGACGTACCAAGTTCGTGATGTGCGGTACATAACAATTGTGCAGTTTCAAGAATCATTTTGACCACATGCTTGTTGTATTGTACTTGTGCTGCTTTTTTAGGGCAGTGTGATAAATAAAATATATTCATAATCCTGATTTTTGTAAGAAATAATTGTATACTTCTGGTATGTGTTTTTTGTAATAAGGTTGCTCTTGTTTAACCCAACGTTTGAGACTTTGTTTATCGTGGAAAGGAGCGCACTTATCAAACATAGGTTCTATATCGTTAATAAAGTCACCGACTGTCCAGCCTTCCCATATATGTTTACCTTTATTCATATTATTTTTTGAATTTAAAGTTATTCTTAATAAACTTGTTAAAGAATTTACCTTTAGATCTAGCTTCAACTAAACCACTAAATGTATGATAAGGTACGCTAATATAGTTATATATACCTGACGGTAAAGTAATTGATAACTTTTGAGTTTCGTAATTGTACACAGCACTAACTATAGCGCTTGAATCGAATTTGTAGATTGCTTTAAAATTGTTGTTCATAAGTTTTTGTTTTTGTTTATTATATTATCGTTTATTGTTCGTGTTTAGTCTGTAAATTATTACTCATAAAATTCTTCTATTGTATCGCTATGGTATCCCATACCTTTGAGAATCCCAACCCATAAATCGTGAAGTTCATCAAGTTTTAAATCTGAATGATCTACTTCAGTTGATATTTTTTTATTGTAAAATTCTAAAGTAATTTTTAGTGGTTGTTCGTGCATAATTTATTATTTTAGTGAAATACTAACCCTACTTTATTTGTTTTATTAAACCACCTAGTAGCCATTAGATCAGTAGATGAAGCATCAGTATAACCAGCAGAAACAAGATCGCTATGACTAGAAAATATTTTGGTGTGTCTATGTTGTCTCTCGTCTATTAAATGTTTTTGCTTTCCTGAATCAGAAAATATTATATCATAATTACTTGGCAATGAAGCTTTTAGCATCATATCGATCATATTGGTGTAACTGTAAAACCGCACGTCGGGATTGTCGTTTGCAATCTTGATCCACTTTTTTAGATATGCAGTAGAGTAGTAATCTCCGCTATCGTGGACTCTCACGTAATCAGGTTTCTTCTTACGTATTTCAGCGTTCATAGCCTCGACAAAATCATCTGTCTTGCTAAGTTCGTAACGCTTTTCAAACGCCGGTTTTACATTACTCCAGATGTAGGCTCCTTTCTTGGCATAACAGAACTTTACGCAGCTGTCAGCCATAGGGCACGTTAGTTTCCCACTTGACGATTTGTAGGCAGGAATACCAAAGTTAAAGACCCGAAGCCCGAGTACTTTTGATGTTTTTTTAAGTTTAGAGTTTTGTGTTAGTAAATTCATAATTATTCTTCGTTATCTTTTTTTCGCATTTGCCAGTCAAGGTATATTGGGCCTATAAAAGTTAAAGCAAATACAGCTAAAAGCATTAAATTTATTGGGTTCATACAAATATATTATCAGTTATTGATCGTGTTCAGTCTGTAAATTAATCAAGCAGCACCATATATGCTTCAGCATTATTTTTACGGAACCAACTTAACGCTTTGTTAAAGTCGTTTACTTGCTTAGGTGTCACTGTTTTAGGTGCTACTTCCATTATGTACTGTGATCCTAGAATAAAATCATACATAGATAACTCGACACCGGTTAGTGTATAGCATTCACCGCTAAAAGGATTTTTAACTTCTTCGCTTTGATCGTAGATCATACCTTTAAACCATTTAGGTACTGTTTGTTCTTTAGTCTTGTTGCTCATAACCTTCGTCTTTTAATTCGTCAATAGTTTCTTCTTCAAACCTTTCGGATAAATATATAAATAAATTTTCAATAGCAAGGTCAATAAAGTTTTGGTAAAGATCATCTACATATATTATCTCAGGGTAATCTTCATCACCGTTGGAATACTTGATTTGTTCCTCAAGTACATCGCCAAGATCACCGTCATAATAATATATATCTTCACATACACTTATATTATCAGTGTCGTCAGTAGCTACATATACAGAGTAACCATCTTTAGTGGTTTCTTCATATATATAATACGATGCTCTGTTAGTCCAGTCACTAGTTAACTCAACACCATAATGGTTTAATACGTTTTGTTTAGCAACGTCTTCGTTTTCTGATTGTTTATCACCGAAACCTTTAGCTTCTAAACGTTCGTTGATTAATTCGTCTGTTATATATTTAGTTTTATTCATTTTTTTCTATTAATTCAGCAATGTAATTCCACACTTTTAATTCTACTTTATTACCATCTAAGATCATTCTCATTTCATCTTCAGTTATATCGCCGCCGTAGTTGCCGGTTATTAACGATGTTTTGTTGTCGGTGATTTCGAATGTAAGCATAGACATTTTAGCGAAAGCTTTATCACTTGCTCGGTTATGTATATCTTGTTTAGTCATCATATCTTATAAATAGGTTATCGCCGTGTTTTAGATCCCATATAGACGTTTTTAACAACGTTATGTCAGAGAACGTGTATAGCGTACTTATTTCACTCATAGTTAGATCTTGATAAAAAGCTTTTGATGAAAGGTTTTCAAAAATATTAGCGATAGTGTTAGTGTACTGAGAAGTGTTTGCTTCTAATCTCAGTTTAATTTCAGGTTTAAGGCGTTCTAGTAATGTTTTCATTATATTATATTTAGTTTGTTACAATTATATTATCAATAGTTGTTCGTATTTAGTTTGTAAATTATATTAAATCCCAGAGGTAATCAGGTTCTAACCCGTACTCGTCGCGCAGTATTACTTCGGGGTTTTCGCCACCTTGTATAACTCTGTACTTAATATCTTTTATTTCTAGATCGGCATCTATACCTGTCATACCGTCACGTTCCATTAACACTTGTTTAAATTTATTTTCCATTAGTCTTGATATTTTTTAAGTGTCATACTATTTACCTTATCTATGATCTCGTTACCCACCATAGTGAAATAACCCGGTGCATAAATTGATCTTTTACCGTCAGCTTTAGCTGCTAATACATCTTTTTCCGCTTCTTCAATAGCGTGTCTCAACGCTGTTTGGATGAAATACTTTTCGAATCCGTTAAATTTAGTTTTACTCATATTATTTAGTTTTATAAGGTGTGTGTTCAAAGTATGCTACTTCAAATTCTTCCGTTAAATCATCACGGAACTTATTGAATGTGTTTATACCGTATAGTTTTTCGTATAACTCTTTGAAACCAAGATACTTGCATGTTTTATTGTTCATTGAAAACTCTAACTCAATATCACTTATATTGTGACTTTGGCGACAATCTTGAGATACCATACTCCATATGCTTGCGTCTACTTGGAATAATCCTAAGTCTTTAGTAAATTTAGTGTACATACTGAAATCTACATTTTCACATACTTTAATAATTTTTTTACTCATAATATTTAGTTTTAAATTAGTAACTAGTAAGGAATCGAACCTCATACTCGTCAGTAGTCATAGTCGTTATAGGCTCGTGAAAACGTTTACCTATTTCAGTACTACACCATACCTAGTTTCCGGCTATTACGTGATCATTAATCGTATCTTTCGCCAATGTTTTATAAGGAAGCGTGATCGGCGTCTAATACATTTTCGTCGTTAGATATACCGGCCGGTCCGCCGATGTTTACTTCCATATTATTTATTATTCAATTATATTATCGATCCGCTATCGTGTTTAGTTTGTAAATACATTTTTTTGATCGCTAATTGTAGCACGTTAGAGTGTATAGCACTGTATTCATCGCCATCGTGAGGAAAGTCCCCTAGTTGCCAATCAATACTATTTTCCATTAATTCCAGGGTGACGTCGGCCACTCCTTGCGCTATTTCTTCTAATTTGTTTTCCATGTTCTTTTCCATTTACGTTTAGTATATATATAATTCATATTAATCTTGATCTAGTAATTCTTGTATTTCGTCGAGAGTCATGTCATCAACTTCATCTTTTGAATAGTTTCGGGCAACCCACCACTTTGAGTAAGCTAAATCCCATGGATTTGTAGTTTGTTTCATAATTTTAGTTATATTCGTCATATTTTGTCGCTGCTTCGAAGTAGATCCACATTACTTTGTCAATAAACTCTATTTCACTCATATCAACTCTTAATTTTAAAAGATCGTTTTTCATAGTGTCATAGAATTCACTTATAGCTCTATTCATTTCGCACCACTTAATTTTAAAGTGTTCGTACTCGTCACCTTGCATGAAGTTTAAACCTAAGTAACCACTTGCATATCGTTCGATGTAGATCCACCGATCGGATTCGGCATACCATATGTGTTCTACCGCATTTAATTTATCATTTGTTTTCATAGTATTCATTAGTTTTTAGGTACATAAGTTAATCCTTTGTGGTTGAACCACTCTGTAATACCGTCTTGTTCTTCATTATCGTCGTAGATAAAAGCGAAGCGAGATGGTAATTCACCGACGTTATAACCTTTGTATTTTCTACCGTCTAATTTAATTTCGTTTGATTTTAGGTACTTGATGGTCGGGATGTCATTTGAGTATACTTTCATATCTTTTATTATTTTAAGTTCATATATATTATCGATCGGTGATCGTATTTAGTTTGTAAATTGTTTTACTGGTTCGTTATAGTGATTCCATAGAGCGGTGTGAGAGTGTTTTCTACCGCGACTCCCCGCACCTTTTGCTTTGGTCTTAATACTTTTGTACTGTTTTTCCGTTACTCCACTACAAGATCCATTGATCGCAACGACATTGTTACGGTGTATAGCATTCGCTACTTTTTGGTTTTTAACGTACTCACACGCTTCTTTCATTGTCATCATAGTTGTTTGATTTTAGTTCTTATAGATTCACACGCATTTAACCTTTCTTGCCACATATCACCGCGTAGTTCACGTTCTTGCATTAGATCTTGTATTTCTTCTTCCATATGGTCTAAAGCGACCAATAGTACATTTGTTTCTATATTTGATAGTTTCATAATTACTTAAATTTATTTGCTACTTCGTATATTTCTTGTTTGTCGTCTTGATCTAGGTTCTCTGTTTGATTAGCGTACATTCGCAGTACATAGTGAACAAAGGTACAATCTCCGTCGGTAAGTTTTATAGTTCTCATATTATACTTTGTTATTATTGATTAACCACATTAACTGTGCATACTCTTCATACTCTGTTTGACTTGAAAATTCGTAATATTCTTTCATATTTAGTAGTATTTTACTTTAGACCCTTTGTTTTTGGAGTTCATGAAGGGAGTTCCGAAAGCTAAGTGATTTAGTAATTTAAGTTCGTTAGGTGTTATAGTTCCTTCTTGCAACTTTTGGTGTAATTCTTCGTATTTCTCCATATTTATTGGTATTTTACAGTGGACATAGTACATAGTCAACTTAGTTATTAATTATTGTTTGTTACACTATTATTATCAATACTCTATCGTATTTAGTTTGTAAATTCAAATAGGTGTACTTTTATTTCATAGATCGATTAGTATTGTAGGTGTTACTCACCTCTTCTTAGAGTCCAACTTGCCTTACTAAATCGTCTATAAGGTCTTGTTCTACTTCATTTTCCTCAATTTCACAGTTATTTTCTACGAATTCTTGTATTTCGTTATATACTTCTTCTCCGGA
>Ga0209715_1003331_pt1 | contig 11555 bp, 8 predicted proteins | sample COGITO_mtgs_1205_2_FD_184809 | JGI IMG/M metagenome (GOLD analysis project Ga0209715, IMG submission 184809) | Pelagic marine microbial communities from North Sea - COGITO_mtgs_120503 (SPAdes) (version 2) | ecosystem: Environmental > Aquatic > Marine > Epipelagic ...
TTCGGTTTTTAGTTTAAGGTCAATAAAAAACTGGTGCCGTTTAACTATACAAAGCGCGTCTTACAACGATATAAAAAGATATAAAAAGATATAAAAAGATATAAAAAGATATAAAAAGATATAAAAGCACAAGTAGTAGACGATTCGCGAGTTGAGCATGCAGTAAGGTCTTTTCACTGCAGTACGATGCCCAGAGTCAATAAGATAATAAAAATAAAACTTTAATAACAAGGATACAGCGTTATGAAAATTTCACCCTTAGCAACAATTCTTTTAGCGGTAGGGCTTGCACCTTTAAGCGCTCATGCTGAGTTTTTTACGCAATCAATCGATTTTACTGATCAGACACTGGCCTCGCAGAATGAGGGTAGTAATTGCAGTACGCAAGGAGTCGATGGTTGTAACAAATCGGCAGAGATCCTGTTTGATTTAACAACCGTTGGTTATACGGCTGGTACTGATTTAGTCGATTGGTCAGTTACCTTGTTTCTTTCTGACGACGAAGATTCATCGTCAAGCGGAGAGTCATCAGGTTCATGGACAAACGCCACTAGCGGTGCTTATCAGTCTAATGAGCGCATTCGAGCAATCTTTGGCGGGGTGAATTTTAACGAGCTTAGTGGCCTCAATAATGGTGCTGAGGATATCTCTGATACCGGTAGAACCGAATTTACGGTCACTAATTTGGATACCTTCCAGTCTACGACAGGCGCTCAAGTAGAAGCTATTTTTGCTGGTATAAAAGGTAACGGCAAGCTCAAAGCGGTTTACCAAACCTTTGCTGGCGACATGATTATTGAGTCTGCGACTTTGTCGGTAAACACTGCTGTGACAGCTGTACCGGTACCGGCGGCAGCTTGGTTAATGGGTTCTGCGCTATTAGGTCTTATGAGTGTCCGTAAACGACGATAGCTCAATAGTTGATGCCAGCGGATCACCTACTACAGCTTATTAAATGGCATCATGAGATTAAGTTGTAGTAGCGTGAGAGGCAGGAAAAAGCAAAGCTTTTAAAATATTAGTATCAATTTAAATTTATAAATCAAATCAATAATTTTATTAAAAAATATAAATTCGGGGAGATCATCATGAAAAATTCATCACTTATTAAGCTGGTTGCCGCCACAGCATTTTGTGCTGCGCCACTTGCGGCCCAAGCTACAACTTGGACGGCTATATTAGATATTGAAGACCAAAGATTGGCCGCTAACTGGGATGACGATAGTGACCAAGCGACTAACGCAACTTCTTGTACTGTGCCAGGGCAGAATAACTGTAATATTTCATTACAACACCTTCCAGACTTAACTACTGTAGGCTTTAATCCTGTATCTGATACTGTCGCAGATTGGTCGATTACGATTGCAGTCAGCGATGATGAAGATTCTTCAAGTGGCCCTGAGACAGCCGGTGCATGGACCAACTTTACCAGTGGGGCTTTTCAAGCTAATGAGCGTGTACGTATTTCATTAGCAGGCCAGACCTTTGGAGAGCCGGGTGGTGGAACCAATGGCGCTGAAGATTTTTCTGACACGGGTCGTACTGAGTTCACTATTACCAGTGCCGATGATTTTTCAGCTATCACTGGTGCAGATGCGGCTACCGCGCTTGCCGATATTCAAACCGATGGCATCATCCAGGTTGTTGTCACTGCTTTCGCCGGTGATTACGACATAACGTCTATAACCTTAACTGCTTCGGACGGTGTTGGTGATCCCACTGGTTGTACTTACGGTGCCGGCTCGAATTACGATTCGTCAGCAACTGTAGATGATGGTTCATGCATATTTGGTAAAGAAGTTCCGGCCATGGGTTTATTTGGTCTGTCGGCTTTGTTAATAAGCTTGTTAGGAATTGGCAGCCATGTAAGCCTACGTAAAAGTAGAGCTTAGTCAATCTGGATAGGGAGATTATGACGGGGCTACTTGGTGCTTGGTCTTTCTCTCCCGAATTTCTGGATCGTAAGAATGCCGGTGTCAGTAATATATTTTATGTCGGTAATATAAGAATTAGGTAGGCCAAAACGCAAGAGCAAACGACTATGAACTTTTTCAAACGTAAGCGACCAATAATTGCTGCGCTCACCGTGGCGTTAAGTACGGCATTGCTTGCTGTTGACTTACAAGCGGCTTCTATCAGCTTTGGTGTCAGTGGTTCGCCCACCACATCGGTTAACATTATGGTCGGCAATAGCGTGACCATTGATGTATTTGCAGATTTCTCCGCTGAAGCAACCTTAGGTGGCTCTTTTGATATAGTCACCAACGATGCATTGTTGAGCTACCAAAATACGAATTTCTCGACTGTAACAACGCTACAAGATCCAGATCTTAATCGCGCCCCAGATTTGAAAAGTAATAAACTCGAAGGTTTTGCTTTTGGCGGCATTGACGGTGTGGGCACCTACGGCGTTGTTGGCAGTATGACTTTTACTGCAACCAGTATAGGCACGTTTATCGTGACTGCAGCGAATAGTGATTGCCCGTCTTGCGGTGGAGATTTTATATCTGATCAGACATTTTCATCGATGGCTGTAGCCTTTGATTCTATTGAGGTCACAGTTACCGGTGCCGCAGTTATGGGTTGTGTCTACCCAAGTGCATTCAACTTTGATTCTAACGCAACAGTCGATAATGGTTCTTGTGTGTTTGCCAAAGAAGTCTCCATGATGGGCGGGATTGGTTTGTCGATTCTGTTTTCGTGTTTAGGTTTAGTCGGCTTAAGTCTTAAAGCAAAAAGGGTTAGCATAGTTTAAATTCAGTTTTAGCCGGCAGTAGCTGGTTTCTATAGCGCAAAACCAATGTCACACAACCAATGTCACACAACCAATGCCACACAACCATTTCACACAATACGAGTAGAGATAGATGAGCACAAGAATTAAATCTAATATCTGTAGATTGTTTATTTTGTCTTTGTTGACGGCGTTGAGTGGGCAGGTATTAGCTCAGTCTCTTGATGGCGACACTATTGATGACTCGATCGATAATTGCACCCAGGTTGCCAACGAAGAGCAGCGAGATACCGATGGCGATGGTTTCGGTAACTATTGCGATCCCGACCTAGACAATAACAGTGTCGTTAACAGTATCGATTACAATTTGCTAAAGCTGGAATTCTATAGCAATAATGCCAATGCCGATTTTGATGGCGACACGCAGGTCAATTTTGCCGACCTGGGTATTATGAAGTCATTTTTAGGTGGGCCGTCCGGGCCATCTGCGTTATCCAATCAATCTAACATAGGGTTCTTGGGGCGAGGCAATAACTTTGGTGCCTCGAGAATTATTCAAGGGCAAGGCTCGCCTGAAGATTACGCATTACTTAAAAGCAGTGGTTTTCAGCATGTACGCATCGGCTACAAAATGGATGAAAAATCCGGCGGAGCACCCAATCACGTCATTCCAAACTATGATATGACATTACTGCAGAGTGAGGTCGATGACTGTATTGCCGCTGGCCTGATTTGTATTGTTGACCCGGTACACAACTGGGCGAATAACGGTACGGTTACTGCTTATGAAGACACCGCCGCGAATCGCCTCAAATTACAAAAAATATGGGAACAGGTCGCAGCGCATTTCGCCAATTATTCAATCCAGAATGTGGTATTTGAAATTCTCAACGAGCCGCACGATATTGGTAACGCTGAGCAGATTACGTCTGTTGGATTAACGGCCATACGCGCTGATGCTGGCAATGCGAATCGTAAAGTGATTGTTAGTGGTGACGGGTTTACAACTCGTCAGGCTCTGCTCGATGCTTTTAATAATGATGAGCTGCCAACTGATGATGCTAACTTGATCGCGACGTTCCATTATTACGACCCGAGACCATTTACTAAGCAGGGTTCTGACAGCCCTGGCGTTGATGTTTCTTGGGGAAGCAACGGCGAATACAATACCGTGACGAGTGATTTTGCCGCGGTGACCACTGCGAATCAGGCTTGGGCAGCACGCAATGGCGTTAACCCATTAACCGTTTATTTGGGTGAGTTCGGCGTCGACAACGATGCGCCGGTGGCCGACAGGCTTAATTGGTTAAGTTGGGTGGTGATGGCCGCTGAGTCTGAAGGTTTTTCGTGGGCGCACTGGCAGATGTACAACAATACTGCGACTGCCAAAGGTATGGGGCCTTGGACTTCAACAGAAATCAACAATCCCGCGCTGCGTACATTTGATAATAATGTCGTCGATGCGTTGACAACTTTTTATGAAGCAGAGGCTGGCAATCAATTTAATGGTGTGGCGGTTGAGAGTGCAAATTCAGGCTTTACTGGTAACGGCTATGTCACTTTTCCTGCCAACGATTTCGGCGGTGGTGTGTTTGCTAATCAAACCATTTTTATTCCACGCCAAGCCGTCTACGCGTTGACCTTTCGTTATGCTAGTGATGTCGCGCGCAATATTAATATTATTACGACGGACAACAATGGCGTTAACGCGCACACTGTTACCAATGAAACATTCCCTGCGACTGGCGGATTCAATGTTTGGGGTACTCATACGGTTAACGCTTTGATTGAGCCCGGCGACTCCATCATTATTAAGCTAGTCTCATCCAGCGAGCAAGGCCCGAACATAGATTCGATTACTGTTAGACAATAATGATTTCTTGCAGCAAAATTGAGCCGTCCGCCGGCTCTTTGCAAACAGTGTAAATCGTTCGCTGGTGCAAGATTGTTAGCGTGACCAGCTGCTTACTGTAGGGTAAGTCTTACAAGGTAAATGCTCATATTCCGATGGGTGCTTTGGGACTTGCCTGATTGCATAAGTGGTCTAAATCATTAAAAATAAATTATTGATAACAATAACTTATCACTTCACTTTATAGGGATAAAAATGCAAATAAAAATGATGGGTAGCAAAGTGTTGATTACATCGAAACTTTGCATCACTGCCACCGTCGTATCTGTTGTGTTTTCCCATAGTATTTTTGCGCAATCCGAAGAGCCGGCCCTTCAAGAGGTTGTGGTATTCGGTGTTAAAGAAAGTCTTAAGAAGGCGATTGATCTCAAGCGCGAATCTGGCCAATTAATTGACGCGATTAGCGCCGAAGATATTGGCAAATTTCCCGATTTAAATATTGCCGAATCGCTGGCACGCATTACCGGTGTGCAGTTGTCTCGAGGGTCCGATGTTTCTGCTGGCGATTCCAGTGGTTCCGGAGCGGGGCAGCAGGTGTCTATAAGAGGCATTAGGCCAGATTTGAACAGGGCTACCATTAACGGTCAATCGCTGGGCACTACCACTGGCGGTCGTAACTTCAACTTTCAGACGCTCTCACCGGGGCTAGTCTCCAGACTAGAAGTTTACAAAACGCCAAGCGCGAGTATGACAGAGGGATCGCTGGGCGGTACGGTCAATATGGTTACGCATAAGCCGCTAGCGATTGGTAAGCAAAGGTTAAACATAACTGGCAAGATGTTTGATAACCAAATGGCAGACGATACTGGTGCATTGTTTGCTGGTTTGTACAGTAATGTTTATCTTGATGGTACTTTTGGGGTGTTGGTCAGCTACAACCATTCCGACAATACCAAACGCCGCGATCGCTATGAATCTTTTGGCTGGGAAAATAATACGACCACAAGTCCTGCATCAGCTACACCCGGAGTGGTTGGATTTGCGCCACGCGATATTCGTCATCAAATACGTATAGAAGCACAAGAGATTAATGGCGGCAATGTCGCCTTGCAGTGGTTGCCAACCGAGAACTTAGAGTTGGGGCTCAATTACTTTTTTTCCGAGCTTGAGAATCACTCATATGGTCCGCAAACGATCTTACAAATGTTTGAGAGTCGTGGTGGTTTTGACGGCCGCCTCGCTGGCGACACCTTTGTTACGGGTTCGGTCGATGGTGCTGCGGGAAGACCTCATAGGCTCGCTTATTTCGATCGCACCTATGTTAATAGCATAGATATTCTTGTGTTGGATGCTGAGTGGACGACCGATGATACAACGATTTCTGTATCAGTCGGTACGACTCAGGGCGAGCAAAAGCTCGAGCCCAGTCTGTTTTTTCAAGTTGGCAGCTCGCATGAAATGGCATATGACTTTAGTAGTACCGGTTTGCCCGATATTAAAACAACTGCCAATGCCGCGCCTGGCGAGACACTTGATACTATCGAGTATGGACAGGGTCTCGATTTCGCCACAGCCTCGGATTATGGATTTACTGCGCTTTCGAACGCAGGCGGTGGCTTTAAAGACCAAGAGAAGTTTTTCGCGATTGATGTCAATACACAAGTTTATGATTCATTCCTGACGGCGATAAAATTCGGAACCAAATTCCGTGACCGGTCCAACGATACGATTTCAACCGTCGACAAGACCATTGACCGCATGGGTTTAAACTTGGCTGATTTTCTAGCTGAGCCCTTTACTGATTATGCATTTGGTCACAGCGGTGGCCAGCCATCGGTGCTGCCCAATATTGATTCGGCACTGGTTTACGAGACCTACGGCAGCGATCTGTTTGACGGAGTTACCGCTGATGATGTAAGTCGGAAAAGTGCGAACTCATTTATTGAAGAAAGTATTTCAGCGGTTTACCTCCAGCTTGACTTTGAAGCTGGGCTCGCAAGGGGTGATTTTGGTATTCGCGTTGTTAATACAGATCAGCGTAATGAAGGTTTTTCTGTAGTCGATGGCACCGATCCTGCGGACGCGCCGCTGATCGAAGACGGTCAAAATTACACCGATTACTTACCTAGTCTTAATATACGCTATGACGTCTCCGACAAATATGTAGTACGAGCAGGGGTGTCTAAAACCATGTCCCGCTCACCTTTTCGTGAGTTAAGTATTGGCGTTCGATTGAACGAAGCAGCGTCGACAGGTGTCGCGGGCAACCCCCAGCTTGAACCTTACCGAGCCAATCAATACGATTTATCGTCGGAATGGTATTTTGAAGAAGGTGGAATTTTATCTGCTGCTATTTTCTACAAAGATGTAGGGTCTTATGTTATCAGCGCTCAAGTACCGGAAATAATAAACGGTAATGAGTTTGCTATAAGGACTTTCGAAAATGGCAGCGGTGCGACGATTAAGGGATTAGAGTTAGCGATTCAAAAAAACTTTGATCAGCTACCTGGCTGGTTGAGTGGTTTTGGTGCGGTTTTTAATTACACCTACTCCGATAGTGAAACGGATGAGCTGGATAATAATGGCAATGCGCTTCCGCTTGAGGGACTGTCTGAAAACTCTTTCAACGCAATTGGGTTTTGGGAAAACGACAATTTTTCTGCGCGGATCGCCTATAACTATCGTGATGAATTTTTGGTTTTTAGTCGAAGCCTCGCTCAGGGCTTACCCGTTTATCGAGAAGATTTTGGCGCGCTCGATTTTTCAATGAACTATAGAGTACCTAAAACACGTTTATCGTTTCAGCTCGAAGGTACCAATCTTGGCGACGAAAAAACTGTTGATTATGCAGGTATTTCGGAGCGCTTAGTTTCGCAGCATATGTCAGGTCGTCGATTCGCACTGGGCTTTAGGTACCGCTTTTACTAGCCGCTCGGTTAAAGGAATTAATGATGGCAACTTTACCGCGTGATTTTGCAATGTTGAACAAGCGACAGTTTATTCGAGCATTAGGTAATGTTGCGGCCGCAGGCGCGGTGGCGACGTCTCCGATGTTGGCTTCCGCACAGAAAAATCGGCCACCAGTTGACGATGTGCTAGCCGCCTATGGCGGTAGTGAAGATAGCGCAGCATGGCGCAACCATGCTGCGGACAATATAGAAACGTTGCGGAAAGGAAACTTCGGTATTCAGGTGCTCGATGCCAGTGGCAAGCCAGTACCTAATACAGAGATACATGCCAAGCTCTATAGACACGATTTTGGTTTTGGTGCTGCACTGCGCCTTCCCAGATTATTCGACAATAAGTATTCGAGCGAGCTAAGAGGGCAATACCTTGATATTTGCCAACAACAGTTTCATAAATTTACACCGGTTAATGCGCTTAAATGGAAGCATTTTGAAAAGCATGAGCCATATATTGAATCTTTTTTAGCATGGAGCGAAACCATTTCGGCTCCGGTGCGAGGCCACTGTTTGTATTGGCCTAGTTTTAGGCGTGTTCCTAAAGAAATTCAAAACTACCGCGACAATGAGAAGCAATTTGCCAAAGTTTTGTTGGCACATGGCAAGCGCATGGTAAAGAAATACGGCGGTCCTGTCACCGAGTGGGACGTACTGAACGAGCCGTTTAGAGACAATGAATTTATGGAGATTCTCGGCAAGGACGTGGTTATTGATTGGTTCAAAGCCGTTGAAAAAGCCAACCCTAAAGTTATTCGTTATATTAATGACTACGGTATTTTAACTAAGAACACCAAAAAACATCGTGATTTCTATTTTGATTATATCCAGCGATTGTTGAAGAGAAATACACCCATTCAAGGGATAGGCTTTCAGTCGCATATTCCGCAAGGGGTAAAACCGACGGCTCCAGCAAAATTGCTGTCGATTATGGATCGCTTTGCAACGCTAGGCTTGCCGCTTCAAGTTACCGAATTTGATTTTGAGCATGGGGATGAAGATTTTCAGGCGCGCTATACACACGATTTTTTAACGGCAGTATTTAGCCATCCTGCTATGGTCGGATTGGTCAACTGGACGCCCTTTGAATTTGCTTTTAATAGTGTATCCAAACCGGCTGCTGCGCTTTACGACAGAAATCTTCGCAGAAAACCAAACGGTGATGTGTGGCATGAATTGATCAATAAAGCATGGTCAACTGATATTAAGTTGGTCTCCGACAAAGAGGGCATGGTTTATTTTCGAGGTTTTAAAGGGCTTTACCATATTAATGCGGCAGCCGGTTCAGCGTCGAGTCGCTTCCAGTTACAACTTAAAGATGCCAATGTTTTGGCTGAAATAAATTTTTCTTAAATGAGTGTTTTTAAATTATGTTATTAAATTATCGACCCGCTAGACAATCAGCTTGCCAGTTATTGGGAGCGCTTAGCTTTGTGATAGCCGTGGCTTTAACTGGCTTTGGCGCAAATAGTTATGCCGATTCAGAGGCGAGTGTCACAATTGTTCCAAAGACTGAAAAACAAATTGCAAAAATGGTGCGCAAACAAATACGCAGCATGACAGTTGAAGAAAAAGTTGGTCAGATGACGCAGATTAATATTGGTGTTTTGATCGACAATAAAGTCAAAGGCCGGGTCGCATTCGATGAAGAGAAAATGTCTGAAGCTTTCGATAAATATAAAGTAGGCTCTGTACTCAATTCTATATCTCGAGCATTAACGCTCAGTGAATGGCATGGCGTAATCAATGCTATTCAGGACAAAGCGCTGTCGAGCGAGCAAGCGATACCGGTTCTCTATGGTGTTGACGCCATTCATGGCGTTACCTATACGCAGGGTTCAACTCTATTTCCGCATAATATTGGCCTAGCAGCGAGTCGTGATTTGACTCTGGTAAAGCAAGCCACTAAAGCGACGGCAATGGAAGTGAGAGCAACGGGTGTTCGCTGGAATTTTGATCCAGTACTCGATGCAGGACGCAATCCGCTATGGTCGCGTTTTGAAGAAACCTTTGGTGAGGATGTAGTCCTAACCAGCGAGATGGGTGTCGCCACTGTGAAAGGCTACGAGGAAGATGGCCTAGAGAATATTACTGCTGTTGCTTCTTGTATGAAACACTTTATTGGTTATTCAGATCCTGCAAATGGTAAAGATAGAACACCTGCTTATATACCGAATGTTGAATTGTGGGAGCATTATATTCCGCAATTTAAAGCGGCTATTGAAGCGGGTTCTTCTACGATTATGATTAATTCTGCATCGCTTAACGGCATGCCGGTGCATGCAAACAAATACTTGTTAACCGATGTGCTGCGTAATCAACTCGGTTTTAAAGGTTTGATTTTATCCGATTGGGAAGACGTAATTCGTCTGCATACACGACACAATATTGCCGAAACACCTGAAGAAGCGGTGCGGTTAGCCATTGAGGCAGGCCTCGATATGAGTATGGTTCCGCATGATTTCTCGTTTGCAGAAATCTTGGTGAAGCTAGTAAAAGACGGCACCATAACTGAAAAACGCATCGATAAATCGGTGGCGATTATTCTTACGTTAAAGCATCGTTTGGGGCTATTTGATAATGCCTACCCTGAACCTGCCGCCTTCGCTAATTTTGGTAAACCCGAGTACCAGCAATTGGCTCTCGATGCAGCAATCGATTCGATTACACTCTTAAAAAATACTAACAATTTACTGCCATTGCCTACTAAGTCAAAAATATTACTAGCGGGTCCTGCTGCACGTAACTTGGGCGCACTTCACGGTAGCTGGTCATATTCTTGGCAGGGCGACCAAGAAAGAAATTACCCAGATACTACGCAATCGTTGGCCGATGCATTAAGTGAGCAGTTTGGTAATTCGCTTACTGTAATGGCATTTCCGAAATATTCGGACACTAGAAATTATGATGCCGAGAAGCTCAAGCAGTTGGCTAAAAATGCAGACTACATTGTATTAGCTTTAGGTGAACCTGCTTACGCGGAGTCGCCTGGAGCACTCGATGATTTACGTTTGCCTTTAAATCAAATTCAGCTTGCACAAGCGGCACACGCGACCGGTAAACCGGTAGTGTTGGTGTTAGCGGAAGGGCGACCAAGAATTGTTGCAGACATTGTTGAGGAATCTGGCGCGATTATGCAGGCCTATCGACCGGGTAGTAAAGGCGCTCGAGCGATTGCTGGCGTTCTGACTGGCGAATTTAATCCGAGCGGTGTGCTGCCTTATAGTTACCCGCAATATACAGGTGATATAACGCCTTATGATCGTCGTGTTCTGACAAACGTCCAGCAATTAACCCCCGGTAAAATAACTAGAAACGGTTACAAACCACAGTGGCCATTTGGTTATGGGCTGAGCTATTCGACATTTGCATATTCCGATCTTTCGCTAAGCCAGACGACGATGAAAAAGAATGAGTCGGTTCGGGTATCTGTGACGGTTAAAAATACCAGTGATCGAGACGGCAAGCATGCGGTCGAGCTTTATATAAGCGATTTATATGCATCGCTTAGTCCTTCAGCTAAGCGCTTGAAAAAATTTACTAAAGTGTTCCTGCGAGCAGGTGAGCAAAAGGTCGTGCATTTTGATTTGGGCAAACAAGATCTTGAGTTTGTTAATGCATCACTGAAGCGTGTTGTTGAGCCCGGTGATTTCAAGATACAAGTCGGTGATCTTGAAACAGAATTAGAATTTTTGTGAACATTTAAAAACGTATTTAGCAGTTTATAAAACTGGATAATTATTTAAAAAATTGACGTACCAGTGTTTCAGCATTAAGCAAGGTGAAGTATGAAAATGAAATCAACCTGTTATACAAAACATAATATCGAAAACAGATATGTGTCGAACTTTCTTTGGAGCTGTGTAAGTAGTTTTGCACATTTAACGCAATATTTTTCTTCAACATTGCGTTTGGCATCAGTGTGTATGCTAGCGATGTTTTCGATGGCGACTATGGCTAAATCGGATCGTATGAATGTTATTTATATTTTGACTGATGATCAGCGCTA
>Ga0209715_1003335_pt1 | contig 11550 bp, 8 predicted proteins | sample COGITO_mtgs_1205_2_FD_184809 | JGI IMG/M metagenome (GOLD analysis project Ga0209715, IMG submission 184809) | Pelagic marine microbial communities from North Sea - COGITO_mtgs_120503 (SPAdes) (version 2) | ecosystem: Environmental > Aquatic > Marine > Epipelagic ...
AATTGGTTTCCCTCATGGCCGCTCGAGCCTGGAGGCCAAACGTGAAGAAATTATTCGTGCGCAAGAGCATGGTGCCAACGAAGTCGATATCGTCATGAATTACGCTGCACTGCGCGCAAGCGACAAGACGATCGTGACCGAAGAAATCGTACGCCTTTGTGAAGTAGCCCGCAAGTCTGACCTATTGACCAAAATCATTGTCGAGACTTGCTTTCTAACTAATACACAGAAATTAACCGCACTCGGAATCTGCGAAACAGCTGGTGCCGACTTCATCAAGACTTCCACTGGCTTCGGCTCATCCGGCGCGACAATAGAAGATGTAAAACGCTTCGCCGACCACCGCAAAAGCGTAATTAAGATCAAAGCTAGTGGCGGCATACGTACGCTAAGCGATGCCCTAGCACTACTCGAAGCGGGCGCAGAACGACTCGGGGTATCTGCTGCCGGCGCCCTACTGGCTGAGTTCCAAGGCGAACAATTCGAATCCAAATCCACGGATACGTATTAAAACTAACTGCGATCGCCTGCTGCGAACTAGAGATTCTACCAAAGCGGCGGTAGCAAAGCACTCGTAAACAGCGGTATAAAGGCTGAGCCATGGACAAAAAAAGAGGAGGCATTACTGCCTCCCCTTAAAAGTTTCAACAATTACTGAAGCTGACTAAGCAGGTGCAATCTGGCTTAACAGCTCGTCAATGACATCTCTGGATGAATAACTCACCGTATCCCAGTTTACAAAACGACCGAGCTTTGTGACATCGTCACCACTGGTCACAATCGCTGGCTCAGAGCCACCGTCTTTGTATTTCTGCGGCATGCCGATGGCAGCCATGAGGCCATTACAGAGACATTTACGGCCGACAGTATCTTCTTCTTTGCCACCCTTCTTGATGTAATCCTTCACAGGCTCGGATGGGCAACGATAGCCGATGGTCGCATCCGCCTTCTTGTAGGGATGACGCAGGTAACAAAGATCGCAGATACGTTTGCGAGACTCATAGACCTCTTCTTCATAGATGGTGCCTTCGAGATTAACGACCTTGAATGGGAAACCAGTTGGAGAGCCGCGTGAATCAGTAAAGATTTTGGCCTCACCAGTCTTCACCTTGCCCAGCACGCGTTTTTTAATAGCAGGGTCGAAGCCAGACTCATTACTATAGGCAAATGCAGTCCCCACCTGAATGCCTGCAGCACCCGAAGCCAACGCATCTTTGAGACCCGTCACCGACGATCCTCCGCCAGCGAGCCAGAATGGGATACCTAATTTACTGAGTTGAGCCAAATTGGCTTCATCCTTAACACCATAAATCGGTTCATTGTTTTCATCGAGATTCATGCCACCACGAGGTGGTGCATTATGGCCACCAGCAACATGGCGCTCTACGATAAAGCCATTCACCTTGCCGGTCGATTTCTTAGCCAAGGTTAACGCCAAGACATTCGACGAAATGATCGGAAAGAAATCTGGGCGCTTCAACTTTGGCAGCTCGATGTCTGGTAAGTGCGAACGAATCCACGCGAGCGGATCAAAACGACTGTAGAAGGCATCTTCTTTATCCGCATCTTCGACATTGATTCGCATTTCAACAGGCTTCCATTCTGCGAGAGAATCTAAAATCCCTGGGATCGTGCGTGGAATCCCCGCGCCCATCAGTACATTATCCACACCCGCGAGCATTGCTCCAAACATGGATGTCAAATTCGGCATCTGAATCTTTTCGAGAAAGTTCACGCCCACATGACCTTCGTGTCCTTCCTTGGCTAGGAAAACTTCGACGAAATTCGCCGCAATGGTCAGGTCGACTACATTTGCACCTGGGTCAATACGGAAGCCAGCAGTCAAACGCGAGGGCTTATCATCTTGCTCCTCTTCGGATTTAAAGTACCGCGCCAGAATACGCTCTGCCACAGCTGGCACTGGAAAGGCAGCCAAACCACGACGCATGTGACCGCCCGCGTCTCCATGCTGTAAACGGCGAATCAACACAGAGTCTAGGGCTGTCCCGGAAACTACTCCGAGCTGTCCAACTGAGGACACGGAATTGGCAAGCCTCCAATCGGAAACGCCGGCACCCATGCCACCTTGAATGATTTTTGGAAGAAACATATGTGTAGTATATTTGAGACTTTAAGGGTATCCACTGCAGCGCAGATAATAAAATGAATGCAGCAAGCTGACAGTTCTCTGCCAATCGTGCGAACATTATTACTAAAAAGACGCAAGAAAGCAGCATTTGCAACACGCGCATTACGCACAGTATTTACAACATTCAATCTAAGTGTTTATGCTAAAGATGTTTACAAATTTATAACACACTTAGCACAGACACTCTACAAGTGAAGATCCCACTTCATTTAACTACCGCACAAGCCCAAAAAAGACTTCAATCCGTCGATTTAAAAAAAATTGCCCATCGCAGACCCATAGCAATCGCAATAAATCCCATATAACTTCCTTTCGGTTTAGTTGGCACAGCAATCATTCGCCCTCAGCCAATGCCGCAACATTTATTCACCTCTCAACTGTAGTCTGTTCGTGTCGACTACTATCACCTCGGCGCGGACCAACACTCAATTCTCCGGTACCAGAGAGCAAAATAGCAGCGGGTCGCGTCTCAGGAAAATAAGAAAAGATAATTACCATCACCACAGTGATCGGCACGCACAAAAACATGCCAGGGATACCCCAGATAGTCCCCCAGAGACCAAGGGAGAGCAAAATAACAATCGGACTGAGATTCAGACGATTACCCATCAGTCGTGGCTCCAGTAGGCTCCCAATGCAGAATTGTAGCAAAGTTAGAACTGATGCAATCACCACAAAAGGCGCCAGTGTATCAAATTGCACCAAAGCCAATACAGATGGAAACGCAGTCGCGATAATTGAGCCAATGGTCGGAATAAAGTTTAAGAAAAAGATCAGCACTGCCCAAAAACTAGCGAAATCAACACCAACCAAGCTCAATACTACATAACTCAGTAGAGCAGTCGCTGCGCTGGTCAGCACTTTGATACCAATGTAGGAGCGAATATCGGAGCGGATTTTATCGATCAGATTGAAGACATCCTCACGGCGTTCAGGATCACGCACCAATGCCCGAATCTTTGCCGCAAATGTGCGTTGCTCGAGTAACAAAAAAATCAGATACACGATGATAATACCAGTGCGACTTAATAACGAACGAACCGTCCCGCCAAGATCCTGTAAATAACTTCGGAAATCCAGCTGATTCAGAACCTCGCGCATATTCGGTGCCTCTTGAACGCCCACCAATGCATAGCCTTTGTAAACCAAAACCTCCAAGTTTTGCTGATACAAGGGGGCCACCTTGATCACGCTCGCGATATTTACCGTGATCAATTGTACCACCAACGTTAAAGAACCCAAGATCACTGCGAGCGCGACTGCCATTGCGATTGGCCTGGGCAATGAGCGACCTCCGATGCGCAACATGCCAATTGTATGCGCGGAAACATTGATCAAATAGGCCACTGCTCCGGCGATCACCAACGGCAACAAAAGTGCCTGCCCTAGATAGAGTAAATAAAAGATAAAAAAGACGATCAAGATCGTCATAGCGGCACGCTGCAATTTCATATACATCATTCAATACGCATCATCGTCGACTTGTCCACCACGGAGCGTGTCGACACCGCACAATTTGCAAACTAATAAATGTTGCTATTAAAAAGGCGCTACATCTCACCTTGGTAACGAAAGATACTCATCGATACCGGCGGCAACTGCAGCTTAATCGAATACGGACGACCATCCCATTCAATCTGATCAGCTGCTACACCCCCGCCATTGCCAAACCCAAGGCCACCATACTCTTTCGCATCCGTATTGAGAATTTCTTTCCAGAAGCCAGGGTACGGCACTCCTACACGGTACTCTTCTCGCAGCACGGGCGTGTAATTTGCCACAGCGGCCAAGGTATCTGTCTGTGCGTAGCCATTACGCAAGAAAGTTAAGATGCTATTATCTGCATCCGATGCATTGATCCATTCAAACCCTTCAGGGTGGTTATCCTTCGCCGCGAAGCCAGAAATCTCACGATATATTCGATTCAAATCACGCACGACTCGCTGAACACCTTCATGGTCGATGTACTGCAATAAGTGCCAATCTAGGCTTCCGTCGTGCGCCCACTCAGCGGACTGCCCAAAATCACAGCCCATAAAGAGCGTCTTCTTGCCAGGCCACATCCACATGAATGCATATAACAAACGAAGTTGACGCGCCTTATTCGACATCGGCTCGCCAGCCATCTTCATAATCATTGAATTTTTTCCATGTACAATTTCGTCATGCGAAAAAACCTGAGTGAAGTTTTCAGAATACTGGTAGAGCATGCCAAAAGAAAGCTGGTGGTGCTCATATTTGCGGAAAATCGGATCCTTCTGGAAATACTCAAGCGTATCGTGCATCCAACCCATATTCCACTTCATGTCGAATCCGAGCCCTCCTTCCGAGGTCGGCTTAGTCACTCCGGGAAATGCAGTCGACTCCTCAGCAATCATCAACGTGCCTGGATAATACTTGTGCACCAGATCGTTAGTACGTCGTAAGAAGTCAATCGCTTCCAAATTTTCCCGCCCACCCTGTTTATTAGGTATCCATTGGCCCTCTTCGCGTGAGTAATCGAGATACAGCATTGAAGCAACAGCATCCACACGCAGACCATCGATATGGTAGCGCTCGCACCAAGCCAATGCGCTGGCAATCAAGAAGGTACAGACCTCATTGCGACCATAGTTGAAAATATACGTACCCCAATCTTGGTGAAAACCCTGACGAGGATCTGCATGCTCATACAGCGCGGTCCCATCAAACTGTCCAAGCGCAAAACTATCTGTCGGAAAGTGCGCTGGCACCCAATCCATAATCACACCAAATCCATTCTGGTGCAAGGTATCTACCAGATACATAAAGTCCTCCGGTGTGCCAAAACGATAGGTCGGCGCAAAAAATCCCGTTACCTGATAACCCCATGACCCATCGAAGGGGTGTTCTGATAGAGGCATAAACTCTACATGCGTGTACTGCATATCTCGCAAGTAAGCAACCAACTCATCCGCCAACTCGCGGTACGACAACGACCGATTCGCATCTTCCACGACACGTTTCCATGAACCTACATGCATCTCATAGATTGAAACGGGCGCACTCGCCCAATCAGTCGATTCACGCTGTTTTATCCAATCTGCGTCATTCCATTTATAAGTATCCAGCCGACTAACAATCGAAGCATTGCCCGGCGGAGATTCAAAATATTTGCCATATGGGTCGGTTTTTAAAAGCGGATAGTCATTACCCGTGCCGATCTCAAATTTGTATTTCGCACCCGTTTCGATACCCGGCACAAATAACTCCCAAATGCCAGATGATCCCAAACTGCGCATCGGATGATAACGACCATTCCAATGGTTAAAGTCACCAACGACCGATACACGAGCAGCACTCGGCGCCCACACAGAAAAAGATACACCCTGCACGCCATCAATTTCACGTAACTGTGCGCCCATCTTGTTGTGCGCTTGATGCTCATTTCCCGCATTAAAGAGATAGAGGTCCTCATCCGACAAACTAGGCAGAAAACTATACGGATCAAAAAATTGACGAATCTCTCCATTGTAGCGTTCGATTCTTAAGCGATACGAGAATACTCCCTTGCGCCGCGGCATAACGCCTTCAAAAAATCCATCTTCTGTTAAACGCTTCAAAGCATAGCGCGGGCCATCTGGCTTCGAAGTGTCCACCACCTCACAACTCACGGCATCATCCACAAATGCACGGACAACGATACTCGTCTTCGCACCTATTTTAAGCGGGTGCATCCCCAATACTGAATGCGGTTGGCTCGATGTCACCTGAGTAATCGAGTCGAGAAGCGTTTTGGAAACAATCACGCTGATAACAAAAGACCCGTTTGCTCCTATTTGGCAAGACCCTATACTTCTACGATTAAATCGAGTGAATAAAGGAGAAATCTGACTTGATCGCTGCGGATGTGATAAAAGACTTGTCCACCGAAAACACCCTGCACATAGTCCGCACCCGTGCCACGATACGCTCGGATATTTTCCCTTATTTTCTTCACAAAGCTCTCGCTGCCCCTCTTTGCGGCCTTGCCTGAGCTCAGCTCAATCGAACCCTTAGAGTTTGATGAAGTCGCCCAGCGCTTGGTCGCCCGAGGCGACGCTCGGCTGGACTTTCAAAACACGCGTCTAAGTGCTGACCGTATTACCTACTACCAAGAGTATTCTCTAGCTGATGCCATAGGCAACGTCGCCATATCCCGTGATGGCAATCGCATGATCGCAGAGCGCCTCAGCTATGACACCCACGAAAATATTTTTGCGGTCGATATTCTGCGTACGGGCAAATGGCCCATCTACATTTCTGGCGTCACCGCTGGCGGAACCATCGAGCAGACCACCTTACAAGGCGCTACCATTTACTATGGCGAACCGGGTCGATGGACCCCAAACCTAATCTCAGATCAGGTCGAATACCACAGTGAAGATGGCGGTGTCATCGATATGGCTGCGACGACACTTCGGATTGGCAATATCCCGCTCGTCAAACTTCCAAGCTACAAACATCACCTCGGTCATACACCTCACTTATTGGAAGCCAACGCAGGCTCCGACAGCGAATTAGGTGTCTACCTTCAAACCACCTCGCTTTTCCCAATCAATTCGTGGCTGCGGGCTGGCGTAAATCTTGACCTCTACTCTAAGCGTGGCGTGCTTGCAGGACCGACTGCACAGTATTCATACAGCACCGACACTCAATCAATTGTCGGCTCCGTCAACACCGCTTACATTAATGACCAAGGAGACCCAGATCCAGGAATCTACGGCAAACCAATTGACTCGGATCGTGGCTTTGTAGAATGGCGCCACCAGCACCATATCGGCGAACGCATTAACATTACAGCATCTGCCAGCTACTGGTCTGACTCAGAAATCACACGTGATTTCCGCGAAGACTATTTCAGCGACAACCAACAGCCTGACTCCTTTCTCGAAGCCGTGTATGCCGGGGATAACTATTACCTCTCAGCTTTTGGCCGCTTCCGCCCAAACAATTTCCAGCTGGTGCAGGAGCGCCTACCAGAGTTACGCTTCGACATGCTGCCCGTGCCAGTATTTAAGACTGGTGCTTATCAGCGCTTCTCAGCCAGTTATGCCCGCCTAGAAGAAGATTTCGGACGCATCATCCCTGAGATCAATGACCGCTCACAGATGGATCGCTTCGACTTCACCTACCGCCTCGAGCGCCCCATTCTGTTATCCGATTGGCTCACGCTGACACCTCTTATTGGTGCACGCGTCACACACTACGAGAACCAAGAGATTGACCCAATCGCACTGGGTATATATAACCAGCCGTACTCCAACATTCCAGCCCCAGCAACGCTGCAGGACGATCAGCATACACGGGAGATCTATGAAGTGGGATTCGACCTCGAAGCCAGAGCCTACGCAACCTATGCAACGCATAACAAAACATGGGGCATTGATGGTCTACGCCATTTGGTACGCCCAGTGTTGCGCTACCGCTATTACTCCGACCCAGATTCTGATAATCAAATCGCCGCGATTGACCGCACCGCATTCAACCTAAACCGCCCCTTACTGGACTTAAGCGATGTGCGCAATGTCGATTCAATAGAAGAAACACATCTTGCTCGGCTAGGTGTAGAAAATCTCTTCCAAACGCGTGCCGCAGGCTACGGTTCGCGCACGCTGGCAGCGCTTAATTTCTACCAAGACATTCTGTTTGAGAAAAGTACCCGCTACGATGGCGACGATCAGGAGACCTTCCACGCGTCATGGATCGAGTTCGTGGTAACACCTGCGCCTTGGCTCAAATTTGACATCGCAGGCCGCTTTCAAACCGAAAGCCTAGCACTCGAAGAGCTCCGCTCACGGACCTCCATTCATAGTGGAGAAATCTGGGAGATCGGACTCTCAACAAACTTTCTAGATGGCCAAATTAACCAATATCGCATCGACTTCATCCTGCGCGTCAACGAACGAAACTCACTGCTAGCAGAGGCGCGCTACGATGCCGAGACCAACCAATTCACCGAAGCAGAAATTGGTGTTAACACACGCCTTAACAATGCGTGGGAGCTCATTTATGCACTGACCTTCCGCAATGATGCGCAACGCGAGAGCGACGTTGAATTCAACGTGCGGCTCAGATTCGCTCAGAATTAGAACTCCGATGGAAGAAGCTCTAGCCCCCTCCAATGACTTTGCCATACGGCTCCCCGCATTTGAGGGTCCACTGGACTTGCTTCTTTACTTAATTCGACGCAACGAGGTCGACATTTACGATATTCCGATCGAGCGCGTCACGGCTCAGTATATCGACACGCTCAACTCAATGGAAAACCTCGACCTCGAGGTTGCGGGCGAGTTTTTTGTCATGGCTGCTACCCTCATGTATATCAAAAGTCGCTTACTCCTCCCGAAAAAGGATCAAGGCGCCGACCACGATATTGAAGATGATGAGATCGACCCTCGCTGGGAACTCGTACAACAACTCCTTGAATATAAAAAATTCAAAGAAGCTTCCAGTGAAATTGAGGAGCTAATCCTAAACAGTAACGATCTCATCGCAAGAATCGGCCCGAGGGAAGCACTCGAAGCCGCCGAGCGCCCACTCAAACCGGTTGAACGCGTCGACCTATGGAACACCTTCAACAAGGTACTCAGAAGACTCGCCGAACGAATTACAACTGGTGAAATTAACGCTGAACAAGTCACAGTGGCAGACCGGATGGAATTTATTCTATTACGCTTCAAAGAGACCCCCACTTTTCTCTTTTCCGAGCTATTTGAATCGTCCACTACCGTCACTTCGATCATCGCCACATTTCTTGCCGTCTTGGAACTGACTCGCTTGGGAGAAATCCTAATCAAGCAAGACCGCGCGTTCTCGGACATTCGCTGTGAACGTGGCACCGACACAGGCTTTACTTTTAATCACTCGATTGACTAAGCTACACTCATGCACCGCCCAAATCAAACATCTGGACACTTGCTCGGAGTCGGCTTAGACAATACCGATGGCCACAAGCGAATCACTCAAGCAGAGCGCTTTGCTATCGTCGGCGGATCCAGCCAAACCCATGAGCTTATGGCTGAAACTGTGATCAAAACGTTCGAAACACTCGATCGTCTTGGCAAATCGATAGCGACAGTCGAACAACAAGAGCTGGCCGAGATTATTCACAAAAACACTCCAAACCAATGAGCCGCTTGACAGTTCACCCCCAACACACCTAATTTTAAACAATACTTTATGACTGAAGAATCCCACAACCCCTTTCTGGAAGGCGACGAAGTGCCATCCGAAGAAGCAGCACAAGCTGCAAAATTATTAGCAGCGGAAGCGGCTGAATCACGAGCTAAGTTAGCCAAAGAACGCGCTGAGGCAGCACTCGCACGTAGTGAAGCGACCCGCGATCTCGAATCTAAAGCAGATGCAAGCGCTCCAAAAGCGCCCATTGACTCAAGCTCTGATATACCTGCCGCTCCGAGTAAACCAGTACTCCGTACGGTCCAGCCAACACCTTCCCCTGCAGCTCCTGCAGCTTCGCAAGCTCCCAAGCCTGCCGCCTCCCAAACAGCTGCAGCCGCGAGCCCAGCAACACCTGCGACAGCGCGCCCTAAAGTGCAGCCGACTCCTTCGTTGGGTACAGAAGACTCCTCTGTGGTTAGTATGCCAGCGCTCGTTATCGATGCCATCGCAGCAGCATTAGCCATCGCTTTCACGGTCCTGAGTATTCAGGACGCTCTCCCTTTCCTATAGTAAATCACACAAGAACATCTTATGTCTGAAAACATCACCGAACTCGATAACAGCAATTTTGAGGCTGCAATAAGTGCACCTGTCCCAGTCGTCGTAGACTTTTGGGCCCCATGGTGTGGTCCATGTAAAGCGATTGCACCGATCCTCGAAGAACTCGCAGCCGAACTCGGCGATGCGGTTAAAATCTGCAAAGTCAATGTAGACAACAACAGCGAGATCGCAGGTAAATTTGAGATCCGTGCGATCCCAACCATTTTGGTATTTAAGGATGGTGCGGTGTCTGACACCATCGTCGGCCTTACTTCAAAGGAAGATCTGAAAGCCAAGATTTCCTAAGCAATCGAAGCCACTCTTTTCTAAGATGCATCCGACCGAAAGGCGGATGCATTTTTTGTGGCCTAGCCCAACAAAGCAGCCATACGCTGCGGCACACCATCAAAAGCGCCATTGGTAAAAAAGATCCACACACACCCCTTAGACCCTGAGCAATCTGCCCGCAACTGCTCAAATAGTGCCGCGTTAGTCAAAAATGCTTTTGCCAGAGTCCCTGCCTGAGCCAGCTCTGTGACCATCGCCGTGGTATTCAATCGTTCATCCGCAGCCATTGAGTCAGCACGGTGCACTGCTCCAAGGTATACGCGATCCGCGGCAGAGAGTGCCGCGATAAATGCATCCTGAAACAAAGACGTACGCGCGGTATTGCTGCGCGGCTCAAAACTAACACATAATTCGCGGCCAGGATAGGCCGCACGTAAGCCCTCAAGTGCACCCGTAATCGCAGTCGGATGATGCGCGAAATCCTCCACCACTGTCCAAGTATCACAACTGTGTAAGACATCCTGTCGGCGTTTCACCCCCGTAAAATCTGCCAAGGCTCCAAGATCAAATTCCAGTGGCGACTGATAGTCGCATGCGTACGCGGCAGCGAGCGCGGCCATCGCAGCATTACGCGCATTGAACAAACCATGCATCGGCCAGCGCACATGCGCCCACAGTTCGCCTTGCCACACTAAGTCAAATGAAGCACCGGATGCGCTATCACAGAAATTAGCGATTAGCAGATCATTACCTATCTCCGTTCCGACGCGTATCACTTGGGTCCATGGCGCAGGTAAGAGCGCAGCAATGTTCACATCATCTCCATTTACAATCGCGTAACCTGAACTCGGGATGATACGTAAGAAATGTCGAAATGTACGCTGCACATCTTCGAGATCCCGAAAAATATCCGCATGATCAAATTCCAAATTATTGAGCACCGCGATTTGCGGCCGATAATGGATAAATTTGCTGCGCTTATCAAAAAAGGCCGTATCATATTCATCCCCTTCAATCACAAATGCCTCACCCTCACCGAGCTGCGCCCCACCTGGTAAATCATTTGGTACACCACCAATCAGCCAGCCTGGCTTAGCTCCAGACGCTGCCAACAGGTAAGCAGCCACTGTCGACGTGGTTGTCTTACCATGCGTGCCCGTAATCACCACCGGCTTACGCCCAAGCAATACCGTATCGTGAAACAATTGCGGTAGCGAAATAAATGCCACCTCAGACTGATTGAGCAACCATTCGACTTCCACATTACCCCGACTCATCGCATTACCAACAACCACTCGTTCGGGCCTCAGCGCGGCCAACCGCTCGGCATCATAACCATCAAATACTTCGATGCCTGCCTCTGCCAATACATTGGACATGGGTGGATACACGCC
>Ga0209715_1003341_pt1 | contig 11538 bp, 22 predicted proteins | sample COGITO_mtgs_1205_2_FD_184809 | JGI IMG/M metagenome (GOLD analysis project Ga0209715, IMG submission 184809) | Pelagic marine microbial communities from North Sea - COGITO_mtgs_120503 (SPAdes) (version 2) | ecosystem: Environmental > Aquatic > Marine > Epipelagic ...
TCCCACCAACGGACAAATACCGCCGATAATTCGTGTTCAAACTTTTGTCCTGGGCCTTTGTCTGGTTGGTTGTTCATAAAGTTCCTCCGGTCATGTTCGCAGCTGGGCTTACTCCGGTTCCGGGTTTTGTTGTGTAATACTTGTGATTTCCGTGCTGGCCTAATTTTCTAAGTTTTGGGCTTTTTGACCAATCAGGGTTTACTTTGTCTGAGTGATAATGATCGGCTTCTCCAAATATTTCTTGAAGTTCGTCCGGCAGCGACTGGTTTGATATTTCGTAAGCTTGTCGAAATTGTTCATCTTCTGAATCCTGGGATAGTGCTTCCATCTTAGCTTTATTAGGATCCCCCTCGTTCCAAGCACTGAATTGTTTGCGTTGGCGTGTCACATCAAACACATTATCCGGCCAGTTGTAAGCACCTCCGGAATTCGCTCTATTTTTTATAACATTCTGAATTAAATGCATACCGTCCTTGCCCTGGTTTCGTCCTTCGCCCCAAGATGTACGCGCTAGTGCGATGCGCTCTGCTTCATCTGATTCTTGTGTTTCAAGCGGGTTTACGTCGTCTTGGTTGTAGGCGTCCATAACTTCGTATGTTTTACCTGAACTAAAGTACTTTTCGGCTTCTTCAGGACTCATTTTCGATCTCCAATGGGGCTTCTTTTACTGATTCTGTGTAAACATCGACAATTTCGTTCAAATCCATACCCGATTGTCTGAATCGGGACATGATTTCGGCCGGAGAAGCGCTTTTTTGCGTCTCATTGTTGATATTTATTTCAGCTCTGGTCGCTGGTTTGCCAAATCCGTACTCTAACATCAATTTTGCAGCAGCAATTCGGGTAATATGGGCCGGAGTTTCCGCATATTCTACTCCCCTTTCGCCATCTGCGCGGTTTCTACGAACTGTTTGGTTCGCTTGCAATCCATCTCGCAATGCCGCCATAGCTGCATGGAAGTCATCATCGTGAATGAACTTATGAACGTCTTCTCTTAATCTGGTTACTTGTTGATTAGGCATAAAATTTTTCTGATATGGGTTCCCTTTTGTATAACAGAGTACCTTTTTGGTACCCCCCACACCACCGGATGGGGGGTGGGTCTTTTTGCCGGTTTTAAAATGCAAAATCGGGATTCTAGCCCTAAAATACTAAGATCTAATTGATAAACCTCTGATATGCCTGATAGATCATGCCTTCAAAAAGATAGTTTTTTATTTCTGTGATTGATAGGCGACTGCGAGTGGTAGTGATAGTGGTACCCCGGGAGAGGTGGGGGGTAGCCCCGGCTCTGTCGTGGTGGCGCTAGTGATAGTACTCGATAGTCGCGAGGCAGATACAAAGTCGATACACTTCCTGTGTGTCGTGTTTGTATGTGACTAGTAGTCAACGGCTTAGGTCGGCTGACGCACTGGATTCAGAATCCAGTTACGGTTGAGGAGAGCGAGGCGTCGGGAAATGGTACATTTTGCGTCCCTCGGTCCCTCAGAGTCTGGAGGGTGAATTTAGTGTGGCAGTGGAGATAAGTCAAAGGTTGACTCGGAGCAAAAAAAGGGCCACAGGCGCAAGCCTGTGACCCGGGGTGATCAACTTGTTGATTCCATTTTAGCGATGCGGTCGAGATTGGCGTAGCCATTCGCGGACACTTTGAAGGAGGCGGTGAAGGCGTCACCTTCTTCGAGGCCGGCGCTTTGACGCTTGTCGTCAAAGACCCTGCTGAGTTTATCTCCATTGGCAGTCTTGACTGTGATGGAGTGGGCGGCTTTGGTGATACTTGTATCAACGGGGCCGACTATACCGTAGTGGATTAAGTTATCGTTGAGGTCGGAGACCGAGAGGATACCTGATCCGCCGGAGGTTTTGATTTTGGAGTCGAAGGCTGCAAGATCTTTTTTACTTACGAGATGTGATTTATTCATATTGAGTATTTTATTTTGTAGTTAGTGTTTGAGTGAAAGATTTCATTCAATACACCTCATGTAATGAGGAAAAACTAACTTAGTTTATAAGAGAGAGGCTTAAATGATAGTATGCTAGCGGACGGCATTGACTCGGGGTAAAAAAAGCCCCGCCAGCGGGTGAGGCTGACGAGGCGTGTGTATTGGACTAACTACTGAACAAAGGGGTCATCGTATGTATTCTCTTTCTCTAAGGTAATTTTCGAAGTCTTTTTCGAATCCGTTTAGCCAGGTTGGTGATGATAGTGCGTCAGCCATTTCTTTGCATAGATTGGTGATATCTAGATCGTAATAGAAATCGAATTTGTCTTCTAACGACATGTCTTTTGTGAAATCTGCATAGGTTGGGAGTATAGATTCATGAGTACCCCATTCTTTTTCTACTTCGTCATCTGTTAGATCACATGCTACATAGATATTTGTTATGTTGTGATTCAGTTCAGCTGCGAAGACTTCGTTGTTACGATAAGATTTTTTGTTTAGTATTTTAGGAACTCTTCTTTCAATTGTTTCTTCGATTATTTCTATGTCGGTATTTATATGAGCGAGTCGGTTTTTGAGTTGGTCGATAGTCATTTCGATTGGTTTTGATCTTATATCACACATGTTTTCGTTTGCATAATTTCTTAGCAGTTCATGTGATGTTGAATCTTCTGTGACTATTTGTTTTTCGTCACTAAAGCCTTTGTCACAAGGTAATGTGATTGTTATTTCTAGTAGTTTCATTTGGTGTGTGGTTTATTGTTATATATTTTATTTATGAAGCGTTCATTAGCCCATTGATCAATGTATGGAGTAGCTGTTGTTAGATGATTAAGTTTATCCATTACATGATCTAAGACTTCTCCGTCGCTGAGATATGAGTTGTCATTTGAGTTTGACGGTGTGTCATTTACGAAGTCTTGTATTTTGATTAGTTCAGTTATTGGTATTTGTCTTATTTCGTTAGTCATTTGGTGTGTGGTTGATTGGCTATACGGGTTGAACGATTTGTACATTGTCTTTGGTTTCAAGCCAGACATGCGCGCCACATGATAGTGGTTTGAATGGGCTGTAGGTTAGACGAAGTGAATCGTTAACCATGACTTGATAGGCATATGTATTACGGTTGTATTCTTTGACAGTGAATACAGGTTTGAGATCATCAATGGTTATTGATTTTCCGTTATCGTGAGCTTGTTTAATAAGCTTATTGTTATGCTTGATGTTATGTTGATTAACATGAATCTTTTTAGTGTTGGTATTTGTTATGCAGGTCATTTGGTGTGTGGTTTATTGTTTTTATAATGCATTATATATTTTGATACATCGGTGTTCATCATGTAATGGAAGTCGTTGTCTTCGCATGGCTCATCAACTTGATAAGCTTCGAAACCCCATTCCCATTTTGATGGGTTGTTACTTGCTCCTCCGTCAATTTCGCTGATGTTGTAATCAATGAAGTTACCGTCAGATAATTCGTAGCTATTCCAATAGTCGAAGTTGTCACCTTCTGTTTTGACATCGCGATTGGCTTCTACTTTTTTTATGTGATCAATAGCTAGATCGATTAGTTTTTGTTCTATGGCCGGGTCGATGGTTAGATTGCTCATGATTATTGAATGTCATTTATGCTTGTGTCTGTACCATCGGGATTAAGTTGCCAGGATGGTGTTTGTAATGTGACATCTTGATAATGTAGTGGACCCAGATGTGATTCGGGGGCAGGCATGATAGTGAACGGTGAATGTTCGACTGCTCGTGTCATACTTGCTTCATGATTGCGTATGTTTCGAATGCATGACCACAGTGTACCTTGATGGATGGGTTTACCATTTTCCATAATTAGGTGAGACTTTTCGATGTGATATCTTTGTTCTGTTGGGAAGTTTTCTAGTATATTCATTTGGTGTGTGGTTTATTGTTTTAATTGAGTTGGGTGTTTGCGTATAGTTTGTTGTAATCTGATTTGTTATGCAGATGGATAGATCCGGGCCATTCGTAATCTATTTTATATTTGGTTATGTTTAGTTTGGATAAGTACGATAGTGCGAGATATAGACCGTCTATATCGAAACCGTTTTTATGGTGTAGTATTTTCATGATTAGATATGAGCAGTTATTGCGACATACTCAGGTCGTTGGTGTGTGGATTAATGCAGAGGTTCGAGGTCGGAGACATATGATAGATCTTCAGGATCAATCTTGTCGTTGCGCAGTTCCATCAATTGTTGATAGGTCGTATGCCATGGGTCTGAGTCGTCATAGTTGCCACCCATTTCGCTGTATAAGATGTAATCTAGTACGGCGGTTACACAGTTTGCTGTGGGTATTTCGGAGACATATTTTTCTTTGTTTTCTTGGATTAATTGTACAGCTTCTTGTATAGTTGTTCGTGCGCTATCGATATTAGGTTCTTCTTCGAAGTTTTCTGTATTGCTTGATAACCAATCAGCCATGTTTTGTGCTGTTGTATCGAGCTCTGTGATCCAGTGATCGAAGTCGTTGGTTATCTTTTTTGGCTTATCAACAATCTTAGCAGCGCGTGTTTGATGATAGTCTGTTGATTCGATTACTTGTGTGATGTTTGCACTGTAGCAATAGTCGCGATCGCGTACTTGATTGTATAGTTCGATTGCATCGCTGTAGGAGTCACAGACTTCATATCGATCTACGAGGTTTACTTTTTTTACTTCTCTGTTTGTTAATACATCGCCATGTGTTTGATCGCACCATGCGACGATATAGGTTTTATCTGAGTCTTTATTGTTGTTCATATGTAGTTACTTGTTATACGGACTTGGCGGCAGAATAGCCGGTGTATCCATGATTTTTGCTGAGGTTACGTAGGGCTTTACTTGCGTCAGAGCCCGCGGGTTGAGTGCCGTGGATTAATTGACCAAACGATTTGCCCGGTAGATAGGCATGGCTGTCGTCGTGGTCGAGTTCTAGTTTCTTGCGCTCTGCTTCTTCGTAGGAATAAACTACTTCAGCAGATTTGAGACTGTGCTCGTCAATCAAATGATCGAACCGTCCGCCACGGCTAGCATTGAGTTCGAAGTTTGAAGGTATTTGGTCGAGGTTCTGAAGCCAGAGGTCGATGCGTTTTGTGTATGCATAGAACTGTGTAGGTTTGAATTCATTAGCTAATTTCATCCATGCGAGGAAGTAACTTTTATTGAAGAAGTCACCGCCTATGTGGGATCGGATGATAGGTCGTTGGTCGTGGTTCTTGATGTACTTGTCATGCAGTGGTTGTAAGCTTGCATGTAACTTTGTGAACATCTGTTTGCTTGTGCATTTGCGTAAGATATTGAAGTTAATATTACGGTTGCGTCGGACGGCACTGTGTCGTGCTTCCATGGTTGCTGCGAAGCAACGATAGATTGTATCGGGACCGTCTGTGATTTTACCGGTTATTGGATCTGCTTTGGATAGACACTCCTTAGCAGCAGGGCACGAATGCCCCGATGCTAGAGAGAAGTGAATAATGCGGTTGGGTAACTTTGCGTTACCTTGTTGCCAGTTGAGTTTATTAGTAATCATAATATTTTTGTAGTTTTGTTGAGTAGTGACATAGGCATTGGAAACACGGCGTTGTTTTATATGAATACCGATAGGCATTGCATAGTGGACAACGGCTTACTTTGTTTACGCTGTTATAAACCTTGATTGCATCTCTTATCTCAGCAGGTGAGTATTTAGCTCGGTTGCGGAGGATTTTAAGAGCGCGTCCATGACTCATTTTTAGTGAGCAAGCATATGTTCGAGTTCTGTGTCGGATACAGGTGTACCTTTGAAATCTAATGATAGTTGGTCAGGTGCGTAACTTGTTAGTTCGTGATCAATTGCAAGTTCGCAGCGTCGGTCGAATATACTGTGTAAGTTAATTGATCTGCGTACTGTTGCACCGTTGTAGTTTTTGTAGACTTCTGTGAATGCATTGAAGAGAGACCAGGCATTGCCAGGTTCGAATTCTTCGTGCTGCGGATTTTCGTATTCGTTGAGTACTTTGTTGTATTGACCACCGGAGATTGCGAAGTCATTACGAGTTGCATCATGCATGATATCGGCGACATCTGATTTATCGAGAGATGTGTATTGATATCCATTGTATCGACATGTCTGATTTGCGTAGGATCCAACGACATTTTCTGTTAGTTGGTATACGATTTCAGGTAGGTCGCGTAGTACATTAGTTGTATGTTTACGTGAGTCTTTGAATTCACCGTCGAACATTAGATTGTCACAGACCATGACATTTGCACCGCCTACAAGTTGGGCAGAGAAGTCTTGATTGTGAGAATTGCGAACACCGATGACATTGCGGAATGTACCGTTGTTGTGATCTTCGCGTTCAAGCTTAATGATGCCGAATAAGTTGTTGTGCTTATCGAGGCCGTAGCGTTCTTGATGAATGTTAAATCCATGTGATGTTACACTGTCTTTGACCAGTTCAACGAGATGGTGATGAGGCACAGGTTTCCAGCGATTGCTTGGAGATATATCTTTGGTTGGCTCCGTCGGGACGTTGATAAGTTGGTCGAAGGATTTTTCTTGTGAGTTATTTATATAGTACATGATAGTTTATTTTGGTGTGTGGTTATTTAGTTATTATTGGTCATCTTCTTCTTCATCGAGGTCGAGTAGAAGATCGTCAGCTATTGTTTCTAGTAGACTTTTATATTCTTTGTCTTTGAAGTATTTTAATGCATATTTTAGAAGTTGAGTTTGTTCGTTTGTAGTAAACTCATCTTTAAGTTTGTTGTATATTTCGAATATGTTGAGGTTCCAGTTCCAGCTTTCTACTTCTTCTCTGATTGCAACTGCATCAGATTCCATAGATTCAATTTCTGTTGTGGAAGAAGGATAATCTGTTCTGCGGACTACAAGGTTTTGTACATTTATAGTTTTGTCTAGATCTTGTATTATTGCAGGAAAACCTTGAGGGTTTGGTTCGTTATCTATGTAGGATCTTAAACTTTCTTCGAGTTTGTTTGCTGATAGTAAATCAGGAGCTTCGAAGAGTATGGCATATTTTTGTGTGATTTTTGTTGATATGTTGAATTTCATTTTGGTGTGTGGTTATTGGTTAGTATGAGTAATCGATGTATTCTCGTAATTTTGATTTTGCGTCGTATAGAAGATCACGGGCGTGTTCTACTTCTTCTCCATGTTTTGTTGGATTTGATTGTAGCCAGTGATTGATTTTGTTTTTTAGTTCTTCTATATCCCACATTAGTTTTAGTAGGTTATTCATGTGATAGTTATTGTTGGGCATTCTTTGCATTCCCATTCGTTCATGAATGCTTGCCATGGTTTGTTGAAAGCTCGTTCAGCTTCGATTGAGTTGTAGCCTAGATCGGATACTAGTTCGTCCGGATCATTGCCAAGGATTAGATAGGCGGTAATTCCATAGTCACCTTTTTTGAAGGTAATAGAACTATAGTCTGTACTTGTTGCTGCTTCGGTAGCTTTTTTGAGTACATTTTCTTTGGTTGCTTCATCTACGAAAATGAATTTTGTTTCACCGTCAGAAGCGTTTAAGCATTTCCATTGGTCTTCGAGCATTATAGTTAAGAATGATTCGACTACGGGTTTCCAGTTGTATTGAGTTGTCATATTATTGAGCGAGTTGATTGCTTAGGTTTAGGAATAGATCGACTGATTTGAGCGGTTCATCATCGTCTGCATGTATTCGATGATAGAGTTCTTTTTGTACGACCATGTTGTTAATTAGTTCGTTAGTTGGTTGTAGGTTTGTGCATAGATATGCTTGAGAATCTGCGAAGAAGTAACAGATTCGATTGTGACATCGTAGTGTACTGTTAAGTTCAGGTTCATTATAGGTAGTTAGTATATAACCGGTGTGATTATCGGTTGGTTTTTTTAGTTCGTTTGCCATGGCTGCTTCGATATTGACGAGGTCATTACGATGCATTTGCATGAGTACATTGCCGGGTCGGCTCATTCGATATGGGTAGCGTGTTAGAACGCCAATCTGTTCTATTTCTGTTGTCATATTTTATTTGTTTGGTGTGATAGTGAAGCCTTCCCAATACGAGGATCCGAAGACATTTTCGTAGCCATAGTATCTAAGAAGATCTGTTATTTTTTGTTCGAGAGGTAATGCATTCCAATCTTTGGCTGAATAGCCGTGACTTGCATGAACTGCTTTTAGATCAGCCCAGTCATATTCTTCTGCAATATTGATATCTGTATCTATAGTGCAGCGGTCGAAGCGTGTGTATTCGTTGTATCCATATTGAGTTCCGTAAATAAATAGTATTTCTTTATCGGTTACTTTGTATGCCAGGCCGTATTCGAATAGTGAGATATCGAGGCTTGCGTCAGGACCAGTGAAGCCTGCTGTTTCGAGTTTTGGTATGCTGTCGAGCGCATTGGTGTGTGTATCTAGTAGTTCTTTCATGATGGTGTGCGGTTATTGGTTAATGATGACGAGGGCGATGGCCCACGGCATGATTAGAATGAGTATGTCGTAGGTCATTCTGCCGGTGTTGGTTTGTGATTACCTTCTTGATCGGTTATGCGTGCTTGGTCGCCAATGCTTAGATTGGGGTAGCACATTCTGAGCATGCGATAGGCTAAGTTATGATCTTCGTATTCATAAGGCTTACCGTCGGGTCCGTTGATGAAGAACCATCCGTATTTGTTAGGATCGTATAGATATATTTGCATTCTGTATTTCATGATAGTTTTGGTGTGTGGTTAGATTATGTTTACGGTAGCTTCGCCGCCTGTTGGTTCGCAGTTGAATGAGTGACCGAAGTAAGTGAGTTTTTCTATTGGGTTGAACCATGTATTGATTTCTTTTTTTGTAGTGTTTTGGTCAAAGAGTAGCGTGGTATATCCGTATCTATAGATATTACCTTTGCTGTCTTTGTTTATTGATTTGAAGACGGGTCGATTGAAGTTGTCGATGCCTTCGAATGTTACTGTATCAGTAGTAGTCATATTGGTGTGTGGTTGGTTGTTTGTGTATCTTCTAGACTTTGATGATCTTTTTCTATTTTTTCTGTAGTGAAGCGTTCCATCCATTCATCATCGAAGGAGTCTATATCTAATTGCGTTATGTCTGTTCCGTCGGTGTGGCTGATCCAGACTGTTAAGTGTCCGTCATCGTCTACAGATGTAGACACAGTCCATTCTCCGTTTTTAATTTTAGTAGTCATATTGGTGTGTGGTTGTTTAATAGTTTTGTACTCCTTCAAGTTCGGATTCTAAGTAAGCGATTGCGCGTTCTCTGATTTCTGAATGAGACACTTCGAAAATATCGTCGTGTACATGAATTTTTAGAGCATTAGAGGTTGTTTCTGTGACGAATCCATTTTCGCAGAACCATTTTGCAGCGTATTCAACAGCGTTAGAAGAGTATTGAGCATGAGTTTTTGGTGTTGGTGTTGGTTTTTTTAGTAGTTTCATAGTGGTGTGTGGTTAGTAGTTAGATGTGAGGGTAGGCTGTTCCTACCCGTTCCACATGGAATGAATTCATTCATTACACCCCATGAAATGGGGAAACGGAACGGGTTTACCTTAAAAAACTAGCTTAAATGATAGTAGCTAGCGGATCGCAGGCCGCAGCAGTTGTGAAATGCGGTTGACGAGTGCCTGTATTTATATTTTATACAGATCTAGATCATGATAGCCTCATATGGTGTGTGGTTTTATGATTTAGGACCGGGTTGCAGCCTGGTCCTTTTTTGTTTTCAACTCGCGGAGTGCATGCCTGACCAGTTGAGAGAATGACAGGTCCATCTCGACCGCCAATTTGGCGTATTCCATCTTCTGTTCCCGGCTCATCACAATGGAAACTTGAATCTTTTTATCATCTTTCGGTTTCATAAAAGAATTATTAATTGAGAATAAGGTATCCGTTAACAAGCGTATAATACAGAATTACAAAAGTTATACGTTCAACATTCGATTGCGCGGTAATTAACGTTGTACAATTATATACAAATGCCAGTACGCAAGAAAAAGAAAGCGCCAGCTAAGCCGAAGCCAAGAAATTATAAGGCTGAATATGCAAAGTACCACGCCAAACCAAAACAGAAAAAGAGGAGAGCTCAACGGAACGCAGCTCGCTCGAAAATGGTGAAGGCCGGCAGAGCACGAAAAGGTGATGGCAAAGATGTCGATCATAAGAATCGAAACACCGCCGACAACAGGTCTAAAAACCTCCGCGTAGTATCAAAATCCAAGAACCGCAGCTTCTCTCGTAAAAAGAAGTAGCGGTGGATACGGTCCACACGCACATTTTAGCTCACCACGAAAGTGGTTGGGTTTTATGTATTTACACTAAAACGGAGACGGTCGACTGGCCCACAATAATTCAGGTAATTTTGAAATCTGAGCTCTGAAATTCCCAACTCGGGATACAATTAGTAAAACCATATTCATAAAGTGCTGTTTTACAGCTACTTATGAAACAAATATGGTTTTATGGTTTATGGTTATGTTTTGACCCTGGTCTCTGGCGTGGAGATTTGCGGGGGGTTTCCCCCCAGGCCCTATATATTATATACTTATTATATATACTTTATATATAAATAAACCATAGAACCATATAGAGGGATGGGTATCGTTGATAATCAACGACTTATGAAATATGGTTGTTTCATGGTTTTGTTTCAAAACATACTTAAGTCCTTGATTTGCAGTGACTTAAAAACCATAAACCTCCGACCTTCGACCTGAAAACCTGCGACCAGCGAAAAAAGACCTATGATAGATCTCAATCTGACCTAGTAAAACCCGAAAACCGGTCTAACGGGCATGGCCCGCAGAGACAGAACCTCTACGATGCCTCTAGCAAGTCCAGCAAGGCATCTAATTCTGCTTTGCTCTTCGAATCCTTACCCAAGCCTAGTTTAGCAACCTTAGCCTCGATTTCAGCCCTTCTTAACGTCTTAGCAATCTCAGCCTCCCGGATCGAGTCCAGCTTATCTACAATTGCCTCTCGCATGATATCTGAGAGGGATGAGTTAGTCATTTTAGCAGCATCGGACAATGCGCTGTATAATGATTGGGGTAAACGAACCGCGCATGTAATATCCTTATGCTCTCGCTCGTCGGTGTGTTTTTTGTGTTTTTTGATGCTCATATCTAGGGATTATTTATGTCGTTTTTGTGTGTTTTTGTGGGTGTGTGTCATACATTGTGTTACAGATTGTCAATAATCTCAAATTTTTTTTATTTTTTTTTCAGCCCAACCGGTTGATTACGTCTGTATACCAATGCATAACAGTGTTATGCGAGATAAAAAAAGTACGCAGATAAATGTGCGAATGGATAAGTCTATGGCCGACGGCCTTCGACTTTTGGCCGATGAATTGTTGACTACACCCAGTCAGATTGTCCGGAAAGCGGTACATGATTATTTAATAAAATGCAAAAGCAGCAAACAAAAGGGATAATCGCCTTTGACCCGGGCAAAGCGGGAGGAGCTTCTGTTCGTCATGCCAGTGGATCTATTGAACTGCATAGTTTTAAGACTGAGAGCGGATACCTTGAGATTTTGCAACCTCTCCTCCCCTCCAGCTACGAGGTTGTCATCGAAGACGTCCCGGCTTTTGTCAGC
>Ga0209715_1003349_pt1 | contig 11521 bp, 5 predicted proteins | sample COGITO_mtgs_1205_2_FD_184809 | JGI IMG/M metagenome (GOLD analysis project Ga0209715, IMG submission 184809) | Pelagic marine microbial communities from North Sea - COGITO_mtgs_120503 (SPAdes) (version 2) | ecosystem: Environmental > Aquatic > Marine > Epipelagic ...
ATAACTTCAGGTTCGTCTAACTCTTTCCTATATTAAAGTTTAAATATGAAATTTTCAGATTTAAACTTTTCAACTATAAACAGCGCCTTTGCTTGTCTTTTTTAAGATCTTTTTAAAGGCCTTTTTAAATTTCTGTTTATTTCTCTATGTACTTATTAATTTTACCTATTCAAAAAAAAGCATCCACTCATTTTTTTAAATATCAAAATCATCAATACCGAGTTGATCTTTTAAAAGCCGTACTTCTAATCTTTCTTCCAAACGTCTTCGGACATCGGTAGATTTTAAAAAAATAGCTGGCTTAGATTCTTCACTACCATCATCTGTCATGCTAAGTGAGTCATCATCTAAATCCATATTCATATCGACTGCTCGATCTGATGATGAAATATTTGAGTTGTCTGTTTGCATATTGCTCGCTTGTCTTGCCATGTTCTCAACCTCCAAAAGTCGAAAAATAAAACACAAAGGCGAATCTTCTAATTATTATTGGCAACTCATTTAAAACATTTATTTGTTACAGCAATGTGACCTTTCTCAAAACCTGTAACAAAACATCTCAGTGAGTTGCTTATAACTTAGAGACTAGACGGTTTAATTATTTAGCACCAGAAATATGCGACTAAATTTAGCCGTTAGAAAAAACTTGTTCTAAAAAAGGGGAAGGCATAACTAAAAGTTATTATGATCCCTCATCAAAAATCATGAATAAATAGTCGCAGGCCGCCATACCAATATAGCGGAAAAACGAATTAAATTAGTAACTTAAGTGAAATCGATGACAGACACGGCAAGAATCAACATCGCTATTCTGGCGCAGGTGCTATTTAAGGATTAGCTGACAATACGGGCTAAACAAGCTAAAACTATTTTTTAGTCATAACCCAATTTATTTAAAAAAAAGCCCAAGTTACCTAAATAAGGTACTCGGGCTTTCATTTTAGGCGACTTAGGCTGTCGTTAAAAAGAAGCTGGCGCTTTTCTTAACTCAAACCCAAACGTCCTTCACTATAAAACTAAACGTCTAACGTCGCTCAATGCTGCTGAGATAAACGTTAGGAAGCGTCCGGCATCACCACCATTCACTGCACGATGATCATAAGAAAGCGATACAGGCAGCATCTTTCTTGGTTCAAGGTTGCCATCAACGTAGCCTGGTTTAATGGCTAATTTAGACACGCCTAAAATACCGACTTCTGGGGTATTCACGATAGGCGTAAAGCCAGTACCGCCAATACCACCTAAGCTTGAGATAGTAAAACATCCGCCCTGCATTTCTGCTGGCTTAAGTTTACGCTCTTTGGCTTTAGTCGCTAGCTCAAGAATCTCTTGCGATAATTCCCAAATACCTTTTTGATCGGCATCACGAATAACCGGCACCATTAATCCTGCAGGTGTATCAACAGCCATACCGATGTTGACATATTTTTTATAAACGATGGATTCACCATCGGCACTTAATGAAGCATTAAACGCTGGGTTTGCACGCAAGGCTGCGGCAACCGCTTTGATTAAGAAAGGCAATGGCGTAATTTTAATGCCGCGTCTATCCATTTCAGCTTTTAATCCTTTTCTAAAGATTTCTAGCTCAGTGATATCGGCTTCATCAAATTGCGTTACATGCGGTACGTTTAACCAGCTGCGATGCATATTGGCTGCAGTGAGTTTATGCAGTTTAGACATTGGCTTAATTTCGACTTCACCAAATTGCGCAAAATCAACCGCCGGAACTTGCGGAATACCACTACCAACAGACTGAGGTTCAGTGACAATTTTCTTAACAAAGTTATGCAAATCTTCTTTGGCAACACGATCACGTGGGCCTGTTCCTTTAACACGTTTTAAATCAACGCCTAATTCACGCGCTAATTTCCGCACCGCTGGACCGGCATGAGTGTCAGTCTTACGACGACGATCTCTAGCAGACATGGTGTCAGTCACTTTTTCTGACGCAACGGGCGTAGCAATATTCTCAACTACTGGCGCTGCTGCTTTTACTTCAGGCTCAACATTGGCTGGCGCTGGTGCACTGCTTGCTGCAACTGCAGCAGGTGCTGGCGCACTGTCTATTACTTCAACTTCGGCAACTAAATCACCCTCTGCAAGTGAATCACCTTCTTTAACATGCAATACTGTTATGACGCCGGTTACCGGTGAAGGTAACTCCATTGACGCTTTGTCAGATTCCATGACAACAATGCCATCACCTTCACTAATGCGCTCGCCAACACCGGCGACTACTTCAATTAATTCAACTTTGTCTGCACCACCTAAATCAGGTACGTAAACAGACAGCACTGAAGTAACGGGCGCACCCGTTGGATTAGGGGCTGTAACAGATTCAGATGCTGGCTCAACTGCTGATTCAACAGCCGCTTCAACAGCGGCTTCTTGAGCCGGCACTTCTGCTGGCGCTTCAGCACTGCTATCACTACCAGCAAGTTCTACTTCTAAAACGACATCGCCTTCAGAAATAGTGGCTCCATCGGCAACGGCAATTGAAACAATTACGCCTGCAACTGGACTAGGAATATCCATTGATGCTTTGTCAGATTCGACAACAATCAATGATTGATCTTGGCTTATTGTGTCGCCCACGGCTACACAAATTTCAATGACTTCTACTTCAGAAGCCCCACCAAGATCAGGCACTTTAACGGTTTGCTTACTCACTCTATCAGTCCTTATCAGGTAACTTATTCGGTAACTTATTCGATCACTTAAACGCTTATTTAAACGCGTATTTATACAGTTACTGGATCAACTTTTTCTGGCGAAATGCCATATTTCTTAATCGCTTCGGCAACCACATCGGCTTTAATTGTGCCTTCTTCAACGAGTGAACCCAATGCAGCAATAACTACAAAGTAACGGTTCACTTCAAAGAAGTGACGCAATTTAGCACGTGTATCACTGCGACCATAACCATCGGTACCTAGCACTTTAAAGTTGCCAGGAATGTAAGGTCGTAATTGATCCGAATACAATTTCATGTAATCCGTTGCGGCAATAAATGGACCTTGAGCTTCTTGTAATTGCTCAGTGATATAAGGTACGCGAGGTGTTTCGTTAGGATGTAACATATTCCAACGTTCACACGCTAAACCATCACGACGCAATTCATTTGAACTGGTAATACTCCAAACGTCTGCGGCAACATCCCAATCATCTTTCAATAATTCAACGGCTGCTTCAACTTCACGTAAAATAGTACCCGAGCCCATTAACTGAACGCGCTTAGTGCTTTTTAGCGGGCTCTTAAATAATGGGTAAATACCTTTAATGATGCCCTCTTCAACGCCAACTGGCATTGCAGGGTGAGTGTAGTTTTCATTCATCGCAGTAATGTAATAAAACTTATTCTCTTGCAACTCATACATGCGCTTTAAGCCGTCTTGAACAATAACAGCCAATATAACAGCCAATTCGTAAGCATAAGTCGGATCATAAGAAACACAGTTTGGAATAGTCGATGCCATTAAATGACTGTGACCATCTTGGTGTTGTAGACCTTCACCATTCAACGTAGTTCGGCCAGCGGTTGCACCAATTAAAAAGCCGCGCGCCTGACTATCACCCGCTGCCCACGCTAAATCACCAATGCGCTGAAAACCAAACATTGAATAGAAAATATAAAACGGCACTAACGGTACATTGTTGGTGCTGTAAGAAGTTGCCGCAGCCAACCAAGCTGACATGGCACCACTTTCGTTAATGCCTTCTTCGAGAATCTGACCTTTTTCATCTTCTTTGTAATACATAATTCCACCGGAATCATGCGGGGTATAGAGCTGCCCCTGCGAAGAGTAAATACCTAACTGTCTAAACATACCTTCCATACCAAAGGTACGCGCTTCATCAGGAACGATAGGAACAACACGTTCACCAATCTCTTTATCTTTTACTAAGGTTGATAACACACGTACAAATGACATGGTGCTAGAAATTTCACGCTTACCTGAACCTTTTAATTGCGCAGAAAAATCTTCTAATGCCGGTGTTTTTAAGGCTTCAAATTCTGCACGACGACGAGGAATATAACCGCCAAGCTTGTCACGTCGACTACGCATATAAACCATTTCTGGGCTATCAGGTGACGGACGATAATAAGGAACAGTTTCTAATTCTTTATCCGATAACGGAATGTTAAATCGATTACGGAATTGCTTAAGACTTGCAGTATCCAGCTTTTTCAGTGAATGCGTTTCATTATTCGCTTCGCCCGCTTCGCCTGTACCATAACCTTTAACAGTTTGCGCCAAAATAACGGTTGGCTGGCCTGAATGTTCTACTGCTTCGGCATAGGCCGCATACACTTTATACGGGTCATGACCACCACGGTTAAGATTCATGATGTCGTCATCAGATAAATCTTTAACTAGCTCAAGTAGCTCTGGGTATTTGCCAAAGAAATGGGCACGCGTATATGCGCCACCATTAAATTTATAATTCTGTAATTCACCATCACGTACTTCATTCATACCACCATTAAATTTATAATTCTGTAATTCACCATCACGTACTTCATTCATACGCTGCTGAAGTAAACCCGTTGTATCACGCTCTAATAGCGCATCCCAACGGCGACCCCATAATACTTTTATAACGTTCCAGCCTGCACCGCGGAAAACGCCTTCTAGCTCTTGAACAATTTTGCCATTACCGCGAACAGGACCATCAAGACGCTGAAGGTTACAGTTGATAACAAAAATTAAGTTATCCAGTTTTTCTCGACCGGCCATTGAGATTGAACCCAATGATTCTGGCTCATCACACTCGCCATCACCTAAGAAACACCAGACTTTACGATCATCACGAACAGCCATTTCACGCTTATCGAGATACTTCATTACGTGAGCTTGATAAATCGCTTGAATCGGACCTAAGCCCATGGAGACAGTTGGGAACTGCCAGTAGTCAGGCATTAGCCAAGGATGCGGGTAAGATGACAAACCGTTGCCGTCAACTTCACGACGGAAGTTATCGAGCTGCTCTTCAGAAAGTCGACCTTCAAGATAAGAGCGCGCGTAAATACCAGGAGCCAAATGGCCTTGGTAATAAATTAAATCGCCTTCTTTGTCGTCTGTAGGTCCACGGAAAAAATAGTTATAGCCAACATCATAGAGCGTTGCCGCCGATGAGAAGCTAGAGATATGGCCGCCTAAGCCTTCGTCGTTGTCATTCGCACGCATTACCATGGCGAGTGCGTTCCAACGAGTAATAGAGCGAATACGTCGCTCCATAAATAAATCGCCGGGCATATGCTTTTCATTAACAGGCGATATGGTATTACGGTAAGGCGTAGTAATGGCCGGTGGCATCTTGATTTCGGCTTCAACGGCGCGATCAACCAATTGCTGTAATAGATAGGCGGCGCGACCGCGGCCTGTTTGGTGAATCACTGACTCAAGTGAATCCAACCATTCTTGCGTTTCCAGCGGATCTTTATCCTGATCGTGCATAACGTGTAACACCTTTGTTCAATAGCATTGCGACAAAAAGAAAGCGCTTGTAGCGCGATTAAGTGCAGTTTAGTGCAACTTAAAGCATCTCACCAGATCAATTAATACAACTGTATTAAATATTCAAAGCGCAGTTTTGATAAGAACTTATAAGCCTAAGCGCTCAGAAAAAGCCGCTTAATGCTTATAAAATCCATAAAAAGAAGGGAAAAGAACAGAAATATGAAGAAGGTCATCAAAAAACAAGCAACGCCAATAAAAGCATAGGCTACCGATAGTAAATAATTTGCTGCTTATTTTTGGCGTCAAAGGCCTGAATCGGAGCTCGATCAGCATTTAAGGAAGGATCTTTACTCCTTAATGCCGAATCCGTTTGCTGTATCAGTGAAGCCTCTTGAGTCAATAATAAAGCTCGCACAAACGCCAGCCAATAATCATAAGTGGTATTGTCGACGATAACGGCCAAGCGCTCTCGACGCTCAAAGGCTTCGTCAGCCAGGAGCAAGCTGCCCCAGAACCGGCCACTGCGCTCATTGAGATTCTGATCAGCTTCGCGCAGCTGTGTCGATAATGCCTGTCGATGACGATTAAACTCCTCAATATCGACACCCTGCTCAAGCACATCATCTATAAACCCACTGAGTGCCGAAAGAATGTCTTGCTCATTACTCGAGGGCGACTGCACCTGAAAAGCGATGCCCCGCAATTTATTGCGATTAAACGCGCTAGCGCCAACCACATAACCCAACTGCTGCTCGGTGCGCAGCTGATTAAATAATTTAGGGGCGCAGCTGATTAAATAATTTAGGGTGCAATACACTGACCGTTAGCTGACTCAATGCAGCGCTGCTTAAGCTCTCATCCGGCGCTTGAAAGTACCATAAGATAGCGGCATCACTATGATTCAATATCTGTGTTTGCTGCTGGCGACCTAATGGCAGCTTGACCACACCCATATGCAGGCGCTGCTCAGTTAAATCACAGTCACAATTGGGTAAGGCTCCCAACAAATCGCTTAATGCCTCCACCGTATCACTGTCGACATTACCATGAAGCAGGCCATCGGTATAAATGCTTGGCCAAAGCGCATCAACATGCTGCTGTAAATCGGCCAAGGTCACATCCGCCAAGGCATCCATTAACTGGACCTCACTCCAGCTATTCGCATACAGCGCTTGCCGCATGGTAGAAGCCAAACGTCGATACGGCGTACTTTCTCTATTTAACTGTAAGGCACGCATTAACTCAATTTTAATACTGTCAAAACGGTCAGGATTAATATCAATAGTCGTTAAGGTCGGCAGCACTTTTTCGGCCAAATCAACAAGCCCATCGTTATAGCCGCCCAAGCTCAAAGTAAAGCCTTGACGCTGAGAATAAAAACCAACATCCATGCCCGCCAAATACGCAGGATATAAATACTCATTTAACTGTTCATTCACTACGCTCGCATACAACTGCGACAAAGCCGCATGACGACTTGTCTGCCTTGATGATGCCGTAAGAAAAGAAAACAAGGCATCAACTTTAGGCACTTCAAAAGTATCATCAGTTTTTACCCACAAACGCATACCCGCTTGCTCAACCGCTAAAATAGGCACATCACTTTGCGTCGCTGCAGAAAATAATTCAAAATCTTGCGGAATAAAAGTATTCGCACTCGGCAAAGTAAAAGACTGGCTGGCCAGCGTGTCATTTAAATCGCCTTGCCATTTTTCTAACCATTGTTGTGGTACATCATTAACTGAATAAGGCGCAGAAAACCACTCGCTTATTTTCTGCGTTTTGAAATTTTCAGGCAGATCTTTCGCAACTAGCGTAATCAATACATTATCGGGTGACAAACGCGATAAACGGTCTGCGATTAATTCAGGACGGTACTCACTGTAATCGTAATCGCCAAAAATAACGTCAGTCGGCGGATAAAAATGAAGATTGGCAGCCGCACCCATTGCCGCCGACATTACGTTTGGTCGCTGATAAAAACGAAACGCCATATCAGCAAGCTGGCGCTGCTCAATAAATAATGCACGACTCAATTCAGGATGCTGATTATGCTGCTGGCCTAAATAGCGAATAGCAAAAAATACTTCATCGGTAACTTGTTGAAATTCTTCAACGCCTTTTTCTGTTAAAGCAATATTAATTTGAAACGTAGCACCACCGGTATAATTTAACCCAACACCCGTGGCTAAACCTTCTGCCCAACCAGCCACTTTTAAGAGCGATAATAAACTCCCCTTGCCTTCATGACCAAGGATATTGCCTATATAACTTAATGGCTTAGTGCGAAAATCATTAGACAAATCGGGCATAGGGAATGTTAAGCGCAACTGCCGAATGGGCTTTTCAGCCTGCACTGCAAGAATTAATGGCAAACGGTTGTTATCCGATATCAATAACGGCACATTAATCGCTTCGGTTTGACTGCCATTATTAGGGACAGAGTCAAAGCGCTTTACCACCATATTTTTCAACACTGACAATGGGTAATCACCCACAACCACTAAAGTCATTCGACTAGCCGAGTAATAACGCTGATAAAAATCCAGCATGTCGTCGCGTATTGTTGGCGACGACAATGTATTTAAACCACCAACGGTAAATTGATGATACGGATGCTCTGGGTTTATTAGCTGCCGCGTTGCATCAAGAATACGTCTATTTTCATCTTTGATCCTAGCGCGATATTCCGACTCGACCGCATTCACTTCACGCTGCACATAGTCGGCATCAAACAAAGGCGAAACAAAAAAATCAGAAAAACGATCTAACGCAGGCGCAAGAGAGGCGTTATCAATATCAAAATAATAATTAGTATGTTCGAAGCTGGTATAAGCATTATGACTACCACCATTCTCACTAATAAATTTTTGATAGCCATCGGCTTCAGGGTATTTTTTAGTGCCCAAAAACAACATATGCTCAAGAAAATGTGCCAATCCTTGTCGAGTCTCTGGGTCGTATCGAGAGCCCACATGCACATCCAATGACGCAGCTGCTTTTTCAGCATTGCCATCCGAAATCAATAATACTTTAAGTTGATTATCCAGCGTGAAATACTGGTAGCGTCGTGAATCATCGGGGCTTTTTCGTACCGCATTGCGTATATCGCCAGCAATAAAATGATCAATAAATTGATCCCATACACTAGCATCATTGCTCAACAACGACGTTGATGAGCAAGCTGATAAACTCAGTATAAAAAAAACAGATAGCGGAAAACGGCAAATATTGAAAAATTTTGCCTTAAGTAGTGTTTTGATAAGTGAATATCCTATTGAAATAATAGACAAGTAGAAATAATAGACGGACATAAAAAAATCAGGCGCCGATCAATCTTAATAATGAAAATGAAACTAAAAAACGATAGAGCTGAACTGAAGCTTACGCCCCGGTTTCAGCTTATGAATCAGCTTCAGTTTGCGCCTCGACAGCCATTTCACTCGAAGTTAATTCATCACGAATATTGGGCCAAGCATTAAGAACCGCTTTAATCAGTGTCGCTAATGGGATAGCAAAAAACACACCCCATAAACCCCATATGCCACCAAAGAATAATATCGCTAACAGAATAGCAACGGGGTGAAGATTAACTGCCTCAGAAAACAATAATGGTACTAGGGCATTACCATCTAAGCCTTGAATAATAAAATACGCCACCATTAGCCAAACAAAATCTCCACCTAACCCCCACTGCAATAGCGCAACTAAGAGCACGGGCAACGTCACCAAAAAAGCACCTATATAAGGAATGATGACCGACAAGCCAACCAATATAGCTAACAACGCAGCATAGTTAAGATTAAACCAAGCAAAAACAATATAAGAGGCAACGCCAATAATAAACATTTCGATGGCTTTACCGCGCACGTAATTGGCCATCTGATCGTTCATCTCAATCCAGATACGAGTAAGTAGTGGCCGTTGAGTCGGCAGCATGCCACCAAACCAATTCAGTAATAATGCTTTATCTTTTAGAAAGAAAAAAACCAACACCGGCACCAGTACTAAATAAACCATAAAGCTGAATAAATTAGGGATTTTTGAAACCGAAAAAGATAATACTGATTGACCAAAGCCGCCTAACTCTCGGTTCAGAAGTTCTGTCCACTCCTGAACTTGTGCCTGCGTTATAAAGGTTGGATAAAGCTCGGGTAAGAGAACTAATTTTTCTTGAATAAGAGCAATTAAACTGGGTAATTCTTGGACCAAATTAGAAAGCTGATCCAAAGCCAATGGCATCAAAACGATTAACCCCACCACTAAAGACACGACCAATATCGCCGAACTCATTGAGACGGCCACAAGATGTGGCAAGCGGAAACGCTCAAGCTGGGCAACAACGCCTTGTAATAAAAAAGCCAAGACTAAGGCAGCAATTACCGGTGATAAAATACCACCAAGGCCAACAATAATACCACCGGCTGCAACCAAAATAAGCAGTAAGATAATCGCTTCTTCGTCATGAAAATTACGGTCGTACCACTTTTTTAATACGTTTAACATAAATTACCGATGCCTATTGAATACAATTAAATACAACTAGATACAATTGATTACCATCAAATCAATACATACAAGAAAGTTAACACTGGAACTTTGCAACCGCAAGATGATCCATTGAATTACTGCTGATAAAAGCCATCATTGCGTTAAACTTAGACTCTGACTAATAATGCTGTCACTGTCGCTACCCAATAGCCAGTAAATACTGCATTATTTGAATGACAGGACTGACCGAACTGCCAGAACCGATAGAACCGATAGAACCGATTGAACCGATAGAACCAACAAAAGCCAAAATGTTAATCACGCTAATGATTAGCTTACTGCTTGCTGTACCGTCTTTAGCCAGCAACCCTGCTGAACCGCTTCCAGAACTAGGGGATAGCGCTGCCGGCTTAATGGCACCCGCTCAGGAACAGGCGCTAGGCCAAGCCTGGCTGCGATCTTTTCGCGCCAGCGTGCCATTAGAAAGCGACCCTCTCGTGTTTGAATACATGGAAAATCTGCTTTTTAAACTCTCCAGCTATAGTGACATTGAAGATAAAAACCTCGACCTCGTCATTGTCAGCAACCCAACTATTAATGCCTTTGCCGTTCCTGGCGGGGTTATTGGCGTCAATACGGGCTTACTGCTTTACGCTGAATCTGAAGCGCAGCTAGCCTCTGTACTCTCGCATGAGCTAGCGCATTTATCTCAGCGTCACTTTGCTCGCAGCGTTGAAGCCTCACAACGAAGTAACTTCACTACGCTCGCAGGATTACTCGCCGGTATTGTCTTAGCCGCAGCCAGTGAAGGTGATGCCGCATCGGCCGCTATTATGGCCTCGCAAGCAGCAGCTCTCGATTCACAGCTACGCTACAGCCGCCTGCATGAAAAAGAAGCCGATCGGCTGGGGATGAAAACATTGGTTGATGCTGGTTATCCGGCAGAATCTGCCGCACTCATGTTTAAACAAATGCTCAACGCCTCAAGACTTTACGGCAATAGAATGCCTGAGTTTTTATTAACTCACCCGGTTACCGAATCACGTATCGCGGACGCAAGCAATCGCGCCAGACAACTGCCTTCAACAACCAATGTGCCCAGCTTGGATTATTTATTAATAAAGGCGCGTATCACGGCATTGGGAAAAGTGCCCGGAAAAGAATCAACAGAGGAATCGGCGAAAGAGCATATTAAACGCTTTAGGCTAGCCTTAGAAAAACTCTCTACACCAGAACCCAGCAGCCCAACCAACAGCAATGTACCTGCCGAATTAGCACGCAGTGCGGCTCATTATGGTTTAGCGCTTTCCTATTTAGAAAATCGACAATGGCGTAAAGCCCGTAAGACATTGGCACCATTACTTAAACAAGCTCCGAATAAACTTGCCTACATATTATTGGATATTGATATCGATATTGAGGCGGGCGACAGTAAGCGCGCTGAAAAAAGGCTGCATGAATTAAATACCACCATGCCAAACAACTATGCCATTAGTATGGCATTAGCCCAAACAATGTTAAGTAATACGGACTATAAAGACGCGCAAAAAGTATTGCAGTCACTC